>Ga0315534_1000277_pt1 | contig 33856 bp, 21 predicted proteins | sample SalMarSW160240MG_FD_203094 | JGI IMG/M metagenome (GOLD analysis project Ga0315534, IMG submission 203094) | Salt marsh sediment microbial communities from the Plum Island Ecosystem LTER, Massachusetts, United States - Salt Marsh Sediment SW1602-40 ...
TCCGCCAGTTGTTTTTGCAGTTCAGCCATTCGTTTTTCCTCAACCATCCCCGGAACTGCTGCCTGAACACGCAGATGAAAATCGCTTAGAATATTCATGTAATTAATGAATGCATCATAGGGAGAATCGTACGGATTAAAATAGGCATGTACTGCTCCATCGGAAAAGAATTTAGTGCACATATAGTAGAAATGGTCACTTATTTGAAGGTATTCCCAGTCTTTGAGTATTTCCGGGTCATTGCATTGATTCACGACCGGAGAGAGATCATATAGTTTGTTAAACGCCTCTTCCTGCAATTCATTTCCAAGCCAGGCTGTAACATCCCGTTCTTCATCTGCCCATGAAATCGGATGTGGACAATGAACAGCAGCTACCGGCTGGAACTCCTTTATTATTTCCGAGGGAGTACTGAATGTAAATTTTGTCCCGGACAGGACGGTCCCCGGAAGGGCTTTCAGGAAATCAAATATTCCCGTTTCTTCCCACTGATGTTCACCGAATGTTTCATAATCCATAAACAGATTAACGATTTCCTCTTTCTTATTGATGGCATTCAGCCACCCTGTAAATTTTTCTGCGGTTAATGGCCACTCGTTCCAATCCTTGTTTGAAAAGCGGAAAGCGATATCATCGCTCAATTTGAAATTCCGGAGTAAAACTTTTAATCTCGGGTTGGTGGCATTATAATATAAATAATTGGGGCTTTTCCATCCAAGAACATGTTTTGCCCCTTCGGTAAGCATCGCCTCATAACCCATTTCAGCCACCATGGCTCCCATACTGTCTGAATAGATCAATTCAGTATTTCTGAAAACGCTGGGTTTCTGTCCGAAAAATTTTTCCACTTTCTTACCGTGAGCCTGAACCTGCCTGAAGAACTCATCCCGATCCTTCAGGGCAACCAGGGAATGAGCGTTTGTTTCAGCCAGGAATTCAACCGACCCGGTATCGGCCAGTTGCCGGAAGGACTCAATCACTTCCGGAGCATACAATTCAAACTGATCCAATGCGATACCGGATATGGAAAAGGTTACTTTGAACTTCTCACCATACTTCCTGATCAGCTCCAATAAAACCTGGTTTGCCGTAAGGTAGCATTTTGCAGCCACCTTTCTCATGATCGATTCATTGGAAAAGTCATCATAATAGTAATGATCATTCCCTATATCAAAAAACCGGTATCTTCTGAACCGGAACGGTTGGTGGATCTGAAAATAGAGGCATATTGTTCTCATTATGATTGCCTTGTTAGTTTAAAAGATTTGGATTAATTTGTTCTCTGAAGTGCTGCTTCGTAAACTGCTTTCACTTCCACAGCTGATTTTTCCCATTTTAATTCATCGACCTCCCTTTTACCATATTTCTTAAACATTTTTGACAGGGCAGGATAATTCAGCAAGCCATAAATGGCATCAGCCATAGCATCGATATCCCAGAAATCTGTTTTGATAGCATGGGTTAATATTTCGGCGACACCCGACTGGTGTGAAATGATCACCGGCACATTAGACTGCATGGCTTCCAACGGAGAGATCCCAAACGGTTCGGATACGGAAGGCATCATATACACATCACTGATCCGCAGCATATGAAATACATCATCCCCCTTCAGAAATCCGGTGAAATGGAATTTGTCCATTATCTTCAGTTTGGCTGCTCTGGTTATCATTTTATTCATCATATCTCCGCTTCCTGCCATAACAAACCGCACATTATCCATTTTTTGCAACACCTTAAAGGCTGCCTCGATAAAATATTCAGGTCCTTTCTGTATTGTGATCCTTCCGAGAAATGTAACGATCTTTTCATTGAATCCTTTTTTAATCTTCAGGCTCTCTTTCTCTTCTACCGGTTCTACTGCATTATAGACCCTCACTACCTTTTCCGGATTGATGTGGTATTTTTCAATCACCGTATTGCGCGTCAGATTGCTTACAGCGATAATCCGGTCAGCTGCATCCATTCCCCTCTTTTCTATTGCATAGACATGCGGGTTAACTTTCCCGCCGCTGCGGTCAAAATCCGTTGCATGAACATGAATAACAAGCGGTTTCCCGGAAGCCTCCTTTGCAGCAATCCCTGCGGGATAGGCAAGCCAGTCATGCGCATGAATCAGGTCAAACTCATTTTCAGTAGCGATAACGGATGCTACGACAGCATACTTTGCAATCTCATCCATCAAACCCGCTCCATACTTCCCGGTAAAATCGATTTTTCCTTCCTCGTCCGTCTGGATAAATTTCCTTGACCCGGAAACCTCTTTCTCTTTCAATTGCCAGTACTCTTCAGGATCGACATAAGGAACAATTCCGGATGCCACTTCAAGAAAATCCAGCTTCTTTTTAAATCCTTTTAAATCAATATTCTTCCTGGTAATAGAGACGGTATTTGCACCAATCAATCGCATGGTTTGCTGATCCTCGTTTCCATAGGATTTGGGTACAACGAAAATTACACTGATATCTTCGATACAGGATAATCCTTTCGTTAAACCATAACTGGCTGTTCCAAGCCCTCCGGAAATGTGCGGAGGGAACTCCCATCCAAACATCAAAACCTTCATATTGTACTCCATTTATAACAACTCCAACTACAAAACAGGTTGCATATTCTCACAGGCTTCCAGTAGATCAAGTGATCGCAGGATCTCAGCAACACTCCATGCCTGTGAAATGGCCCCACGCGGTTCGTGGGGAGGATCTCCATTATAAATTTCTGAGATCGATCCAACTCCATGTTCATTCATTACCTGCTCAAATCCCATCACGATCTTCCTGATGAACCCAATTCCGCTCTTCTTATGCAGGAGGAGATAACCTTCCACAAAATGCCCCAGCAACCAGGGCCATACAGTTCCCTGATGATATGCTTTGTCCCGTTCCTCCTGATCCCCTTTATACTCTCCTTCATACAGGGGATTTTTGGGAGAGAGCGTCCTGAGACCACGTGGGGTTAATAACTCCTTTTCAACAATGGCTAAAACGGATTTTTTCATGCTATCATCCAGGGGACTATAAAAGAGAGATGTGGCAATAACCTGGTTTGGTCTGACAGACCAGTCTTTACCGTCACCATTAACATAATCGGCCAGGTACTGGTATTTCTCATCCCAGAAATGCGACCGGAAGGAGTTCTTTATTTTCTCAGGAAGGTCACCCCAGGAACGAATGAATTGCCTATCCTTTTGTTCTCCAGCCAGGGCTAAGGTGAAGCAAACGGCATTATACCACAATGCGTTTATTTCAACCGCATACCCTTTTCGCTGAGTAACCGGATTCCCATGTACAACAGCATCCATCCAGGTCAGGGCTTTTCCATCTTCACCGGCATAGATTAATCCGTTTTCATCCATTCTGATATTGAATGACGTCCCGTTCCGGTAGGCATCCAGGATTGACTTCATCGCTTTACCATACTTCTTCCATATCTCCGACCCGGAATTTGTATGTTCCACATACTTCTGAAGTGCCCAGAAAAACCAAAGTGAAGCATCGACGGAATTGAATGCGGGAGTTTTATCGCCCCCCATATTGGGGAAAAGCCCATCTTTTAGTTTTGTTAACTGAGTATCAACCACCTTGAGAAAGGTATCAAGGTCATTCATGGGCAATGTCAATCCGGGCAGGGAGATGAATGTGTCCCTTCCCCAGGTGCCAAACCATGGGAATCCTGCAATGATCTCAGTCTTCCTCTGTTTATGAACAAAAAACTGCTGTGCCGAATTGATCAGACAATTCCTGAAACTATCCCGTGGAACACGGCTGTTTACTTCGGCTGTAAATTTTCGTTTCAACCCCGCCGGATTTATTTCTTTCAGGCCGGCAGAAAAGATTATGCTCTCCCCTCTTTTTATCCTTACCTCAAAATAACCGGGTACAAACAGATCCTCCTTGTAATCATACCCCCTGGCTTTTTCTTCCATGTATTCAATGTTGTAAAACCAGTCAGGCCCGGCAATAAAATCAACCGGTTTCGAAAACTGCATGTTCAGATAAGGATATCCGGGATACATTTTTGATTTTATCCCATTGATAACCTTCTTCACCCTGGTATTGGCATCCAGATTGCATTTGCTGAGTGAATGCCTGCAGCGAAATGCTAAAAACGGTTTGAGTCTAAGGATAGTTGGAGAGTGTGCCTCCAGAAGGGTATACTTAAGCAATACCTGTTCCGTTTTTCCCACCAGCACCTTCTCCCTGCTCAGCACCACTCCTCCGACACGAATGATAGTCCTGGGTATTCTTTCCGCTTCAAAATCCCGGATGTACTTGTGCCCCCTTGGTTCGTAATGATCCCCCTGGTATTTATGGATACCAATGTTAAAGGCTTTCTCATGCTGAACGATTGTCTCATCAAGCGAAGAAAGAAGAACATGCAGCTCCCCTTCCAGATCATCCATGGGACAGACAAGCATCCCATGATATTTTCTTGTATTGCACCCTACAAGTGTTGTACACGAATAGGACTCTGCCCTGTTAGACCTCAGAATCTCCTTGTTTAATGAGTATTCGAGGTTGATGAGCTGTTCCTTATCAAATTTAAGATAACTCATACCAAATCAATTAAAAAATGCCTTCCAAATTCATTCCCACTCTCGTCTGCCTGCTCCAGAAAATATGTTAAAAATTAGCTTACAAATATCGAAAATAAAAACTTCCGAATCAATAGAAAAGTGAAAATAAAGCAGTAAGAAAGAATGGTATGAATCATTCAAAAATCCTTATCTTCGCACCGTAAAAATTATTCCCTGCTGAAGCAACCTGATTACCAACAGATAACATTTCGGGGTTTAAAACAAGGGGAAGGTATTTGTATGAAGAAGAATGCACCAAAGAGACAGTTATGAAAAAAATAAAAAGTCTGATCCTGATTGTATTGATCCTTACGGGATGTAACGCTCAAAAACGATTTGAACTTCAGGGGACAATGGAGAATGGCCAGGGAATGACCCTCTATCTGGATGAGCTTGAAGCCTCAAAATTAACCGCGATTGACTCGCTTGTTATGAGTAATGACGGATCGTTTCAGTTTATACACGAATTGACGAATCCAACATTTTTCCTGCTCAGGGGCAGTCAGGACAATTTTGTTACCCTGTTGATCCAGCCGGGTGAGAAAGTGAGGGTTGATGCCAACATGGATAATCTCGCCGAATCGTATACGATCAAAGGATCTCCCGATTCGAAACTGATACAGGAATACAACCAGTACTTACAACAGAATATTGAGCATCTCAGGGAACTGAACCAGATCTATTACGACAGCCTTCAGAGTCCTAATATCCAGTCGATCATCGCCGATCTCGATGAACGGTCAAACCGGATACTGGAAGACCAGAAGGAGTATACTATCGAGTATATTACCACCAACAACCATTCATTGGTTAGCCTTCTGGCACTCTATCAACAGATCACACCCAGAAATTATGTGCTTGATCCGATGGAGGACATTGGTTATTTTGAAATGGTTGATTCAATACTGTATGCGTTGTATCCCGAATCAGGGCCTGTACAGGCACTTCATGCCCAGGTAATTGAACTGAATCAGCGCATTGAAGCGAGCCGGGAAATGGAGCTTCTTTTTGGGATGGGGGCAGTTCCTCCGGAAATTGCCCTTCCAAATCCCGAGGGGGATACGATCACACTCTCTTCAACAAGAGGCAATATTGTGCTGCTCGATTTCTGGGCTGCCTGGTGCAACCCCTGCCGGGTGGAGAATCCCAACCTGGTTAAGCATTACAATAAATACCACGCAAAAGGATTTGAGATATTCCAGGTCTCGCTTGATCGTGACCGGGAAAACTGGCTTGGGGCAGTTGAAAGTGACGGACTGGAACAATGGATCCATGTCAGTGACCTGAATTCGATCGTAGCTAACCTGTATAATGTGCAGCAAATACCTACCAGCTTCCTGCTTGACAGGGAAGGAAAGATTATCGCTCGCGACCTTCGCGGTGAAGACCTGAGGGAAAAGTTATCTGAGATTTTCGATTAATTGTTTGTTTACATGAAAAAAGCAGTATTCTTTGTTCCACTGATTTTTCTTTTTGCCTGCTCAGGAAAAAACACCATTCGTATCCATGGCAATTTTACCAAAGCAGAAAACGAAATCGTTTATCTGGATGAGATGAGTATCAATAGTTCTGTCATTCTTGATTCGGTGAACCTAAAAAAGGAAGGGGCGTTTCATTTCAAATTTAAAGCAGATGAACCGAGCTTTTATCAACTGAAAATCACACCAAATAATTTTATTACACTGCTGATAGAACCGGGGGAAAAGGTCCATGTTGAGTCAGACAGAAACTTCCTGCCCAATGGATATTCGGTTGAGGGATCGGAGGGTTCGGAATTAATCAAACTGCTGGACGACAACCTTTTAAAAACTCAAAAAACGCTGGATTCAATTGTGCTCGATTATCGATCCAATATGGACAAAGAGGGTTTTGATACACTGGAAGCACAATTGAACGAAAAATATAACACCGTGCTCAGGCAGCAGCGGAGGTTTACCATCGGTTTTATCCTTGAGAACATCACCTCCCTCGCCAGTATCAAAGCATTGTATCAACAGTACGATTCTGTGACCTATGTTCTTTATGATATGAAAGACCTTCAATACGTGAAGATAGTTGCCGATTCCCTGAAGGCGCACTACCCCGATTCGAAACATACCAGAGCCTTGATTGCGGATCTGGAAAGTGAGATGGCACGATTCAATGCCCAACGCATCAATGAGTTGATTAGCAGGAGTGAACCCACTGTCATTGATATCTCACTCCCAACGGTTGAAGGAGATACAATTGCACTCTCTTCACTCCGTGGTAACTATGTCTTGCTCAGTTTCTGGGCTTCCTGGGATGAAGCAAGCATCCGCGAAAATACAGAGTTAAAAAGAGTATATAACCAGTACCATTTCAGGGGGTTTGAGATCTATCAGGTATCGTTCGACAACGATAAAGAAGCCTGGAGGAGAGCCATGCATTTTGATGAGTTACCATGGATCAATGTCAGTGACCTGAATTATCCGAACTCCCCGGTTATTAATCGCCTTAATATTCAGAAACTGCCTGCTAACTTTCTTCTGGACAGGGAAGGAGATATTATAGGAAAAGATTTTACGGGCAGGACACTAAAAATAAAACTGGCACAGTTATTTGATTAACATGCAAGTCATCCGGAAAGGGGAAAAATCAAATAGCGTAAGCTAATCTTTATTCGATGCAGGAATCCCAAAAAACATACTTTGCTTCCGATGCTCACCTGGGGTACCCGAACCACGACGATAGCCTTGTAAGAGAAAAGCGGCTGGTTAAATGGTTGGATACCGTCCGGCACGATGCGTCAGCGATTTATCTGCTTGGAGATATTTTCGACTACTGGTATGAATACAAAAAGGTAGTTCCCCGGGGGTTCACACGGTTATTGGGAAAGATAGCAGAAATCACCGATTCGGGGATACCTGTTCATTTTTTCACCGGCAACCACGACATCTCCATATACGATTATTTACCAAAGGAAACCGGTGTGATCGTGCACTATAAACCGTTACGAACAACCCTGAACGGTTACACATTCTTCCTGAGCCACGGCGATGGGCTGGATCCTGAAGATAAAACCTACCTGAGATTAAGAAAAATCTATCTTAACCCTGCCTTTCAATGGTTCTTTTCCAAGCTTCATCCAAATTTCACCATCTGGTTTGCCCACAAATGGTCTCATAGTAGCAGGTCATCCAGGATACTCCCTGAATTCAGGGGAGAAGAAAATGAATCCATGATCCGGTTTGCCAGGGAGTTGTTAACCAGGGAGGAGATTCATTTCTTCATCTTCGGGCACCGCCATATCCCGCTTGATTTTCCGCTGAATGAAAAGAGCCGGGTAATCTTTCTTGGGGACTGGCTGACACACTTCACCTATGCTGTTTTTGATGGCAAAGACCTGGAGTTAAAGAAGTTTGAAGATTAACTAAAGCAAATGAAATGCAACGGTTACGCCAGCCATCACAATCGAAACCATGCTCATCAGTTTGATCAGGATGTTCAGACTCGGACCGGATGTATCTTTGAAGGGATCGCCGACAGTATCTCCGATAACAGCCGCTTTGTGAGCATCCGATCCCTTACCACCCAGGTTCCCCTTTTCGATGAATTTCTTGGCATTGTCCCAGGCACCACCCGCATTGGCCATAAATATTGCCAGGACGAAACCGGAACTGAGTCCGCCAATCAGCAGGCCAATGGTTCCTGCCACACCGAAGATTAATCCAACAACGATTGGAATGGCAATAGCCAGCAAGGAAGGAAGTATCATTTCGAGCTGTGCTCCCTTTGTGGAAATGGCCACACACCGTGCATAATCGGGTTCAGCTTTGCCTTCCAGAATCCCTTTGATCTCCTTGAATTGTCGTCTTACCTCTTCAACCATTCGCGCGGCAGCTCTCCCGACAGCATTCATGGTTAGTCCGGAAAACATAAATGCCATCATTGCACCGATGAAAATACCGATCAATACTTTGGGGTTCATCAGGTGTACCTCGAAATAGTTCATGTACTCACCCAGTGGGATATGGTCCAGTTCTTCCGGAGAGGTAATGCTGGTATGATCGGGGAAGATATATTCGGTCCATCCCGATTTCTCAAACAGGCGTTTGATCCCGATTTTCAGCTCTTCAATGTAGGAAGCCAGCAGGGCAAGTGCTGTAAGGGCAGCCGATCCTATGGCAAATCCTTTTCCGGTAGCAGCGGTTGTATTCCCCAGAGAATCAAGAGCATCGGTTCTTTTCCGTACTTCCGGTCCCAGTTCACTCATCTCCGCATTTCCCCCGGCGTTATCAGCAATGGGTCCATAGGCATCCGTAGCCAGGGTGATTCCCAGGGTGGAAAGCATGCCAACAGCGGCTATTCCAATACCGTATAATCCCTCACCCATGTTTGAAAAATCAAATCCTGATGAAAAGAGAAAAGCAAATATGATCCCGGTAACAATGGCGAGAACAGGAATCACTGTGGAGGTCATACCGACCCCGATTCCTGAAATGATCACCGTTGCAGGACCGGTGTCGGAACTTTCAGCGATCTTACGTGTAGGTCGATACTCTTCGGATGTAAAAAATTCAGTTGATTTTCCGATCACGATGCCAACGATCAATCCCACCACAATAGCACCAAATATGCCCAATGAGTAGAGATTCATCCCAAGAAATGAAACGGGTTCACCAATTTTCAACAACTGCAGGATAAGGAACGCAAACACGATAATCAGGATTGAACTGGAATTTACTCCCCTGGCTAATGACTTCAGCAGGTTTTTCTGTGTTGCACCTTCTTTGGTCTTTACCAGGAAGATGCCCAAAATTGATAGAACAATGCCTACCGCAGCGATCAACATGGGAGCCAGGATCGCTTTAAACTGCTCCACTTCATTGCTCATAAAAGCTGCCGAGCCGAGAGCAGCAGTAGCCAAAATAGAGCCACAATAGGATTCATACAGGTCGGCCCCCATACCGGCCACGTCGCCTACATTATCACCAACATTGTCTGCAATGGTTGCGGGATTTCTGGGGTCATCCTCCGGTATTCCTGCTTCAACTTTCCCAACCAGGTCAGCACCTACATCAGCGGCCTTGGTAAAAATGCCACCCCCGACCCTGGCAAACAGAGCCTGTGTTGATGCCCCCATACCAAAGGTAAGCATGGTGGTGGTAATGATCATCATCTTCTGTGTTTGCTCCATCTCAATGAATTGGTTCAGGATGATGAACCACAGGGAAATATCCAGCAGTCCGAGACCAACAACAACAAGACCCATGACTGCACCGCTACGGAATGCAACCCTCAACCCACGGTTCAGGGATTCTTTTGCCGCGTTAGCCGTACGGGCAGAGGCATAGGTGGCGGTCTTCATCCCGAAAAATCCAGCCAGCCCCGAGAAAAATCCTCCGGTAAGAAAAGCAAACGGTACCCACGTGTTTTGCAGGTTAAAACCATAGGCAAGAATAGCAAACAGGATGGTTAATACAAGAAAAAAGATACCAACCACCTTATACTGTTGTTTCAGATAAGCCATCGCTCCTTTTCGAACATGAGAGGCAATCTTTTTCATCAAATCCGTTCCTTCACTCTCTTTCATCACCTGCCAGAAAAAGAACCAGGCAAACAAGAGTGCAAGGATCGAAGCAACAGGGACAATCCAGAATAGGTTACTCAACATAATGATTTCTCCTTTATTTGATTTATGTGATCCGTTGATTTATTTCAATTTCCTTTCACGGGATGAAAAAATTCTCATTTTCTCCAGGTTCCGTAAATCATCGTCAAAAATAAATATTTTTTGCAAGTGAAAAAAGCTTTTGCCCCAGATGTCGCCAAAAATGGGGATCCATGAAATTTTTCTCACGGGTTACCGTTTGTTCATTATGGGAAGGTAACAAAAACTCATTGATTTCGTATACTGCATTACATTTTAGCAGTTGATGTTTAACCTAAAAAAGAAACACGATGATGATGAAAAAGAAAAAATGGTTAGCGTATATAACCTTGCCAATCCTTATTTTCCCCCTGATATTCAATAGTTGTGAAAAGGACAATGATCCGGATGCTCCCGATCTTCCGCCGGTATCCACCTTTGTCATGGATCTTTCTGATTTTGTCAGCAAAAAAGCCATGGATGCAACGACGGATACAAAAGGACTGGTTGCAACCAACTGGGGATGGGCTGCATCGAATGTCCTGGTCTGGAATGCTGTACTGACAGTGAACCTCATTGTTCCGGTTGCATCATTTTATGAAGCCTTTAACCACGAAGGCATTTATGAAGGAAACAACGAATGGGTATGGTCCTATAACTTCATGGCAGGAGGTGTGGCACACAAGGCTGAATTGCATGGCTTCCTCACTGAGAGTGCAGTGTTGTGGGAAATGCATATATCAAAGGAGGACGTTTTTACTGATTTCCTATGGTATTCCGGCAGCCACGACCTGTTGCGGACCGAGGGTCAGTGGATACTGAACGGTAGCCCGGATAGCCCGACAGCTTACCTGCAGATCGACTGGACCCGGAATGAAACGGATGATTCCGCTGATATCAAGTATAAGATTATCGCCCCCGGATCCGAGGAATACGATTCTTATATTTATTATGGCCGGACCAATGAAGTGCCACTGGATCGTTTTTATGACATCTATATTGCATCCACACAGAACCTGATTAATATAGAATGGAGTAAAACCACAAAAGAGGGCCGGGTAAAGGATTATGCCCATTACCAGGATGCACTCTGGCATTGCTGGGATAGCTCGCTCCAGGATGTGGTTTGCGAGTAAGACCAACTGATCCTATATTTTCCACTATATTACTCACCGGGTGACTTGAGTTCACCCGGTGAGTTTTTTTTATTCTTGACAAACTAACTATTGATTTAAAAATATTGGCGTTTAAAAATGAATATATTCCCTATTCAATCAATGCATGAGTAAATTGTGATTTTACGATCTTTGACACAGCACAGATATACAAGGTTGATGTTTTATGTCCGTTGTGAAAACATGTAAAAGGGGGTGTATCAAAAGTCCAAAAAATCGTCATTCTGTCCGCCATCGGCGGATCAGAATCTCAATATGTTGTTAATCAGGATTATAAGATCCTGAAACAAGTTCAGGATGACCAGGAAATACACCCCCTTTTTTCTTTTCCCATTTTTTTTGTACTTTTATTTAAATACCCATTCCGTATTACTTTCCTTCGGAAAAACGTTTTTGTCAAACCTAAAGGGATATGCCATGCAAGACTATTTTTATCTATCCGCCATTCCTGAATCCCTGGTAGCTTCACATCTGCCCCCGGCAGAATTTGGGAACTACCTTGCAGTTGGTACAAAGAAAAGAATACGGGGCCAGGCAATTTTTTTCCAGCTGGATCCCGGGAAAATGGATCTGCCCATGGACTATGTCAAAGAGAAACTGGTCCCTTATGAAAATGGAGAGCCTAAACGGTCTGTTTTTTTATCCATATACCGTGTGCTTGAAAATGTACCCCTGGAAGCGCTTCTGAATCTCTACCTGGTCACTGATGACGGTAAGGTTCTGGAATTAAAACCTGTCGAATACGTGGATAAAAAGCGGCCACTGGTTCACCTGTACCAGCAGTTCAATCCGATAACCACTCGTGTTGCCAGCCGGCTGTCACCACCGGAATTCATAAAATTCCTTACCGATACAACCAAACCGGTATCGACACCAAAGCTCTTTTTTGCAGAATTAACACTCAGTAAACTGGCATTCGATCCGACATCTCCAATTGAGAATCTTCCCTATCCCAATCCTGATCACCTGCGCGATTGTTTGCTGCGCCTTAAGGAATACCCGGAAAGACCCACAAAGACCGTATTGCGTTACTACAGGGGGGAGATGTCATACCGCACCATACAGGATGGTTTTTTCATCGGCGACCAGAATAGTTATCGGTTCTATCCATTCCCCTCCCGGGAAGACCTGGAGGATATTTATTACTCGTGGTGGAGATCAGCTCTTGTCCAATGCTTTTGATTGCCCTCTATAACATGAGTTTGCCTTTTCAGTAAAACACCATTAAACCTGAGATCATGAAGAGAATACCCTTCACCCTGGCTCTTTTCGGTTTGATATCCCTGTTCATACAACTCAGTTGCTCAACCGATAGATCCAGCGATGATGCAACCTTTAATTTAGTTGAGTTTTCCAATGTTACCGCCGTGTTTAACCTCTCGCGGACGCACATCCTTTTTGGATCATATGCCGACACTTCCGGCAAATCGGCGATCATGGCCGCCAATGGTGATCTGTTGTTCCTGATGTTTGAGGATGAAAGCCTGTTTATGAGGTACGACATGAATTACGGGAATAGCATAGAGATGGCTATTGATACGGTATGCAAAAAGAGATTTTTTGATCAGGATGACCTGGTAGCACTCTATTTAACGGAAGACTCGTTGCTCATGGAATGGCTTGATTCCGTGGATGGACAAACATTCAGTCAACTTCGGACACTGCAGATTACCCTTCCTGTACCGGAAAGATACAGACCCCTGCTGCAGAAAATTGCAGAGCAGGGTGCCGGAGCCGGATTGGTGCTTGAGTGTGACAGCAATGTAACCGAAAGTGATATAAAAACCCTGCAAGCCTTGTCCCCAAAATGGATTTATCTTACAGACTGTCACCTTAATATACAGGATCCCCCCGTTGTTTCCCTGTTCCATGAAGTGGAATTGCTTGGTGTGGAAGGAGAAGATATTCAATGGACATTGGCTCCCGATCTTCTTCCCAACCTCGCATCCCTGATCCTGAAAAACTGGAATCCCCTGGAAACCGGCCATTATTCCCTTCCCAATGCTGAATTCCTGCAGTCACTAACACTGGTCGAACCCAACATTACCGATCTATCCTTCCTGGAACAGGCTCCTAAACTGATAAATCTTTATGTTGTCTGCTGCGACACACTGTCAGACATCGGGTATCTCCGCGAAATCCCTTCACTGAACACTTTGGGTTTTCCCTTTTGCAGCAGGATCACGGACATTCAGGCGATGAATCATTTTCATTCCATGATGTGGCTCTCTTATCCAACATATACCAACCCTGAGGAATTTTCTCAAATAAGCACATTCTTTCCTGATCTCCAAGTACTCGAACTGATCGGCTGTGAGAAGATCAGTGACCTTTCAGCCATCGCAACAATGGATGCATTACAGTGCCTCATTATCGATCTTCCTGATATTGATCTGACACCTCTTTCAACAATGTCCAACCTCGGGTTGCTTGTGATTGAGGAGGACAAATTTGAAGAGTCGGCTAATGAAATTTCCGGGATCACAGAAGCTCTTCCCGGCTTGCAGGTCCTTCCCGGGGGTGGATTGTGCATGGGATCAGGATGGATCCTGCTTTTGTTTCCCATGCTATTTTTAATCTGGCTATTCCATCAACGGAAGAAGTTTCACGAGCTGAAAAACAGGTAGATGGACAGACCTCCCGGTTTCTTTACAAGGATATCGCGATACCAGGATGTTCTTCTTGTACTGGCCGGTCTGTTCCTTTTTGCACGTTACGTGCATGAACGATCGTGGTTGGTTGTCATATCCTTCACCGGTCTGTTCCTTGCCGCTCTCAGTCTCGTAATCTTTTTCAAAAATGCAAAAGAAAACATTTCTGTTTTCGGCTCCCTTCGATTCACACCCGGGGCGATCGGTTTTCTGATCACCGGTATCATAGCAGGAGGAATACTTGGCATATGTTATCGCTATTTTTTCTTTGATACCACCTTCCCCGTTTCCTTAACCCTCTTTGCCATCATTTCACCGCTGATCGGTATTACGGAAGAGTTGCTTTTTCGCGGATACTTTCAGGGAAGGTTTCGTGAAGTGAACAGGATTTTCGCCATTGTGTTTGCAGCATTGGCTCACACCACCTATAAATTCATTGTGTTGAGATCCCTCCCTGATCCTGCCGGAATTGATTTTCCTTTTCTGATCACATGGACAATGATCGGAGGATTGATTTTCGGGATCCTGAGGGATCTGTCAGATAGTGTGCTTCCACCCTCACTCGCACATGGATGTTTTGATGTTATTGTTTACGGAGGGTTCGTATCAGCTCCGGTATGGGTGTGGGGGTAGACAAGGAAAAAGTAAAAAGTTCAAAGTAAAAAGTAAAAAATTTCCTATCTTAATCAGGAATAATTCGGGCTAAATTCCCAAACATAAAAGAGTTATGGCAGCTATTGGTCTGGACCTGGGGGGCACAAAATTATCCGGTGCTGTTTTCGATACCAGTGGAGAGCTATTGACCAGAGATACAAAACTGCTGGAAAGCAGGGAAGGTAAAGCGGTTGGAAAGCTGATCCGTAAAATGATCAAGGAGTTATATGATTCCAGCCCGGGAAAAGGATCCTCTATTACAGCTCTGGGTGTGTCGGTCCCGGGGATCAGTCATGTACACGAAGGTACGGTGTGGGCACCAAATATCCGGGGTTGGGAAAACTATCCGCTTCGCGATGAAATTGCTTCCATGCTGAATAATCCCAAAACCACGATCACCATAGACAGCGATCGGGCATGTTCTATCCTGGGGGAAGTATGGAAAGGAGCAGCTGCGGGTTGCAAAAATGCAGTTTTTCTTGCTGTGGGAACCGGCATTGGTGCCGGGATATATACCGATGGAAAAGTTATGCGTGGCGAAAAGGATATAGCAGGAGCCATCGGGTGGATGGCTCTGAACAAGCCCTATCACCCAAAATACCGACAAATGGGATGTTTCGAATATCATGCTTCCGGAGACGGCCTGGTAAGAATGGCCCTTGAGTACCTGAAGGAAGAGAAGGATTATTCCGGTATCCTGAAGGACAAAAAGCCGGATGAGATCTCGGCTCATCATCTGTTCCTGGCTTACGAACAGGATGATGACCTTGCGAAACGGGTTATGAAACAGGCCATTGAATTCTGGGGTATGGCAATTGCCAATCTGGTAAGTCTATTTAACCCTGAAAAGATCATCCTTGGAGGAGGTGTTTTCGGTCCCGCTCTTCAATTCAGGCAGCAGATCATTGAAGAGGCAACCAGATGGGCTCAACCCATCAGCATCCAACGGGTAGCCATTGAAGGCTCCGTTTTGCAAAACCATGCACCGTTGTATGGAGCAGCATACCTTGCCCTTAACGATACAATCGTATGAACAAAGATCATGCATACAACCAGAGGCTTGTTTTTACGGCTGCCTGCGTCGGCATGTTGCTGTTTGGCATATCGCTGATCTCCCTGGGGACCATTCTTCCCGGAATCACGGCTACCTTTGCCCTGGATGAAAAGATGACAGGATCGCTGGTTACTCTTCTTCCAATCGGGTTGTTGACCGGATCACTGATTTTTGGACCGGTTGTCGATCGGTATGGATACAAATACCTGATGATCATCTGCTCCCTGATGATCCTTCTTGGTCTGGAAGGCATTGCATATGGCCAAAGCATATTTCTAATACGGATTTCTGTCTTCTGTATCGGATCCGGTGGAGGAGCACTCAATGGTGCGACCAATGCACTGGTCAACGATATCAGCAGTAAAAACCGGAGTGCAAATCTTAGTTTTCTCGGTGTATTCTTCGGGATCGGTGCCCTGGGTATGCCTGTCCTGATTGGCATCCTTTCATCTTTTTTAAGTGAAGAAAAGATCCTTTCAGTGATCGGTTGGTCTGTTTTTATTCCTGTGTTGTTTTTCCTGTTTATTCAATTCCCCGTGCCAAAACAAATGCTGCAACTTCCCATTAAGCAGGGATTAACATTACTCACAAATTCCATCCTGATTCTGACCGGATTAATCCTGTTTCTGGAAAGTGGGATCGAGGGGATCATCAATAACTGGACAACCACATTTCTTCAGAAGGCCGATAATCTGAGTAACCAGGAAGCGTTGTTCTCACTATCTGCATTTGTTTTCAGTCTAACTGTTTCAAGATTCATTCTTGGGTTTTTATTGAAAAGGATCTCCTCCTCTTCTATCCTGCTGGCAGGAACTGGTGTAACCGCTGCAGGAATCATTCTGCTGTTCTTTACCACAGGCTATCTATGTTCTTTTGTAGCCCTTTTCCTTCTCGGGATAGGCTGTGCGGCGGTATTCCCGGTGGTATTAAGTTATGCAGGAGAATTGTTCTCCTCAATTTCAGGAACAGCTTTCAGTATCGTCATGGTAATTGCAGCGATTGGAAACATTCTGATCAATTATTTTATGGGATTGATTGCTCATCGTTTTGGTATCAGTCAGTATACCACGCTCTTATTTATTTCACTGATCATGATGTTGATCCTAATTCTGATTATTTTAAGAAGGATCCGGAAAAATATAAAAATTTAAACTCTAGCAATCATGGTATTAGCAAAGCAATGGATTGATAATGCCCATGCGGTAATGTCTGTAATAGAGCAGACTCAGATGGATCCAATGCGTCGGGCAGCAGAAATAATGGCGGATTCTATTGAAGCGAAAAGGTGGGTGCATACCTTTGGCTGCGGGCATGCCACACTGCCTGTGGAGGAGATGTATCCAAGGATCGGTGGATTTGTTGGGTTTCATCCCATCATCGAATTGCCCCTTACCTTTTTTACCCGGATTGTGGGAGAGATGGGCATACACCAGTTTCTTTTCCTCGAACGGGCAGAGGGTTTCGGAAAGGAGATCATGAAAGGATACTCATTCGACAAGCGTGATTGTGTCTGGATCTTTTCCCATTCCGGGATCAATAACGTGAATATCGATATCGCCCTCCAGGCAAAAGAGATCGGGATGAAGGTGATTGTATACGGGTCGGCACAGGCTGCAGAAGGGAAGCAATCGCGCCATTCCTGTGGCAAAACCCTGTTTCAACTGGCGGATGTCGTGGTCGATAGTTGTGTCCCCATCGAAGATGCTTCCGTACCATTGAAAAATCATCAGGATAAAATCGGTCCGATCTCCACCATAGCCTTTGTCACTACCGTATGGATGACCATAACTACGGTTGCTGAAATCCTGGTCGAAAAGGGTGTGAAACTGTATATTCATCCCTCACATAATTTGCAGGGCACGGAAGGGACCATGGATCGCCTGAATGAAGCCCTGAAAGAATATAAAAAAAGGGTAGCGGGGGTGTAATCCTTATTTAGAAATCAGTTTTTGTCCGCTTTACGTCCCGTTTGGTTTGCGTACCTGTACAAAGGAACCGGTTGAATAAGATTCCCCTGGTATTAGTAATACCTGTAATATCCTCCCCCGTTTCCAAACCTGGGATTTACAATGTTGTTATAGATGGAACCGAAGGTATAGGTAATTGACAGTCCTCCATCGATATTATAGCCGGTAGCCAGTTCCCGCAATCGGAGATAGACCTCCTCAGCGGTAGCTTCTTCTCCTTTTACCAGGGAGAGCTGGTCGCGAATACGGGCAACACCACCGTTTATTTGAAGTGACAGGCCTTTTACAATGCGAATCCTGAATGAACCTTCCAGTTTCAGCCGGTTCTTTTCAAAATCGCAAAAATAGTTGGACCCCTCCAGGGATATGTTTACGGATCCCCATTTTTGCTGCACCTGGAAAGCAATCTTAAGTTGCTGTTGAAACAACTTGTCTTCTATCTTATCGTATATAGTCGAGTCGTTGTACTTTGTATAATTATAACCGGCTCCATAGAGAATCCTTACCTGTCTTCGGGTAGATTCGGAATAGGGAAAAATGTTATATTCAACGGATGGGAAAATTTGATAGTTCAGTTTTGTATTTCTGTAGGTCGATGATGATATATCAAACTGAACACCTGCTGACCAGTGCTCTCCGAGGCTTTTCACGATCAGGTTATCAAGCCCCTGGCTCATCCGTTCATAGACTTCTGTCACTTCTTCCGTAGTGCCCAGTGAGTCGATCTCCTCTTCTTCAACCCGTTTTGTCTTCCTATAATCGAAGTCATAGTCGAATTCCAGTTTCCACTTGGGTGTAATTTTTGATGCAGAAATAGAATTTCGCCAGGAAATTTCCTTTAATGATTCCTCCAGTTCTAACCGGGGCCTGGTCTCCAGTTCAAACACCCAGTAGTTCCACCGGTCAACCACTTCTTCATCAACTGTTTCCCCACGTTGTCCGATCATAATATCTTCATAAAGTGGTGTCGTGGCAACGTACCTCATCAAACCCATCTGCATCATCTGCACCTGACCTTCACGGATATGATCTCGTGTATCATCCGGCCGGGTAGTAAAGACCAGGGTATCATTTTTCCCAATAAATTTATTCTGCCCGATGAAAGTTAAGGTATACTCGCTGCCTCCACTGCCTGTATTCTGCCTGGTTTCAAGAAGGTACACCTCTGCCTCTTTTACATCCCTAACATAATTCACATACGGGATCTCCTGGCGGATATAGTTCATATCACAGAACTGACAGTCGATAAAGATCTTTACGGCATTTTCCCGCATGACATCCTGTTCTTTTTCAGATTCCTGTGCATTCAAAAGGCTCAGGGATGAAAAAAACAATGGAACGAGTAGTAATCTGGAAATAAAATGTCTCATAAAAAATTAATTTCTAATAAAATGATCTTGCGAAAATAAGTAATTCAATAAAATTTGAAAGTAAATCCTCAATGATTGTAACTTTCATGCTGTGCAAATTTCTGCAAATGTAATAGAAAATTCTGAAGGAAATCTGAACATTGACCGCAATGGAAACCGAAGGGTTAAACAGCCCCCGCCCCCTTTCAGCTAAAAGGGGGATTTTATAGAGGCGACTTGGAAACCTGCCGGCGAGGCAGGGTCGCCCTACATCGTGCAGTGGACTTTCTGATCTTTTGAAATGATCCCCGAAGGCCTGCCTGCCTGTTTACCAGCCTGTGGCTGGCAGGCAGCCCCGGGCTTAAGAATAAATTTCCGGGCCAACTGCCATGCTAAACAACGGGAAATGGTTTCCTGGACCGTAATGCAGCAGGTGGTCCGGAGGGCGAATCACGAAATCTGTTTATTCTTTCGTTTTATAACTGATGGATATTCCGGAATAGCTGGAGCGATCGATGGTTGTGTTCATGTTGGGCAGGCTTTCAAGGTAGTCCAGGAATTCAGTAATGCCCCTGCTCCTTACCTGGCCGGTAACATTATGTGCAGTAAAACATCCTCCCACTTCCAATTTGGGCAGAACAGCAATCAGGTAGTTCTTGTACCACCATTTATCGGCATCGGAGAAGACAAAATCGAAGGGTCCTTTCAGCTTGGGAACCAGATCGTGCGCATCCCCCAGCCGGGCATCGATATAATCCGAAAGTCCGGCTTCCCTGAAATTGGCAAGTGCCTGATTATACCTCGTTTCATCAATTTCAATGGTAATGAGTTTGCCACCGGTCTTACTCAATGCCCATGCTATCCAGATACCCGAATGGCCGGTAGAGGTCCCGATCTCCAGGGCTTTGGTGTATCCATTTTCAATGATCAGATCGTACAATACTCTGCCATCGGAAGCAGGTACATTCATGTCCCGCCAACGATATTTACTGCTTTCGAGAAATGCTTCAACTTTCTTGTCCAATTCGGGATTCTCAATTAATGCCTGTGCAAAAAGGCTTGTGGATAAAACAAAAGAGATTGAAAAAGAAAGGGAAAAAAGGACTGGTAAAATCTTTTTACTCATAATAAACGGGTTTATATACATTAGACCTTTCTCTTCTGTTTTTTATTCCAGGCTGGTAAAAAAGCATACCCTACAGGGTTCCCCTCCAATAGAATGGCATTTACTGAAACCGGTCGGATTTTAAAGCTTCGGAAAGGTACCACATCCTTTTGACATTTCATGAAAGAATAGTAGTTTTGATTGATAGATTAGATCCCTTCCTTAAAACCAAAATACAGTCTTATGAAACTCAGAGAATCCATTTCAAGGCCACATTTTTATTCATCCGTTTTATTATCAATTATGCTTGGATTATTCATTCAGGCTTATGCACAACAGATCACACCAGAAATTTACTCATCCCTCACCTACAGGCATATTGGTCCTCCCGGAAACCGTACTTCTGCGGTTGTCGGTGTGCCGGGAGATATGAATGTTTATTATGTTGGTGCTGCATCAGGGGGTATTTGGAAATCAGAAGATGCCGGGTTGAACTGGTTTCCAATATTCGACGATCAACCTACACAGTCAATTGGCGCCCTGGCAATAGCGCCATCGAATGAAAATATTGTCTGGGCAGGTACCGGAGAACCTTTTATCAGGAGTAATATATCCATTGGAAATGGCGTCTACAAATCAATAGATGCCGGTAAAACCTGGCACCATATGGGACTTGATCTTACAGGACGTATTGGGAGGATTGTAATCGACCAACACAACCCGGATATCGTCCTTGTTGGAGCACTGGGTCACTGTTATGGGCCACAAAAAGAACGTGGTGTATATAAAACCACTGATGGAGGCAGAACATGGAAACAGGTCCTTTTTGTTGATGAGAATACAGGATGCTTTGAGATAGCCATGGATCCATCCAATTCCAATATTATGTTTGCAGGAATGTGGCCACTGGTGATCAGGACCTGGGGTAGAGAGAGTGGTGGACCGGGGGGAGGGATATATATGTCACGTGATGGGGGCAATACCTGGAAACACCTCACCGGAAACGGACTTCCGGCCGCACCCATTGGAAAAGTCGGAATTGCAATTTCAGCAAGTAATCCAAAGGTGATCTATACAATTATGGAAACAGGTACGCCGAATCGTGGCGTGCTCTGGCGTTCAAATAATGGTGGTGAGAATTGGAGTCTCGTCAGTAAAGATCGTTTGCTGAATGAACGATCACATTATGCTTCCAGGATCCTGGTTAATCCGGCTGATGAAAATGAGGTATACTTTGCAGCTAATACGCACAGTATAACATATGATGGTGGTATAACATCGGAAAGGTCTGGTTGGAGTGGCGATGCACACGACCTATGGGCTGATCCCCTGATTCCTGACCGAATGATGATCAGCGACGATGGCGGTGTGAAAATTACGACTAACCGTGGTAAAACATGGAACAGGATTGTCCTTCCTATTGCACAAATGTATCATGTGGCAGTTGATAATCAGATTCCCTATTATGTCTATGGAGGCAAACAGGATGGCCCCGGTTATAAAGGACCTAGTACTGCCAGCTATCGTGCAAATAGTAATTCATCAGAATGGGAAACAACAGCAGGTGGTGAATGTGGATTTATTCTTCCCGATCCGGAAAATCCGAATATTGTCTGGGGTGGTCTGTATAATGGCGGATTTACCAGGGTTGATTATAGTACCGGACATGACCGAACCGTGCAAATCTGGCCTGAATCTGCCTATGGTGCCTCTGCAGGTATACTGAAATACAGGTTTAACTGGACATTCCCAATTCACATCTCCCCGCATAATCATAATAAGATATATGCCGGGAGTCAGCATGTTCATGCAACAACCGACGCAGGAAATAGTTGGGAAGTAATCAGCCCTGATTTGAGCACAAACGACCAAAGTAAAATGGGACCCTCAGGCGGATTGACAAAGGATAACCTGGGTGTGGAATACGGATGTATACTATTTGCCATTGCAGAATCGCCGTTGGAAGAAGGTTGTATCTGGGCAGGAACAAATGATGGACTTCTGCACATTACCAGAGATGGTGGTGAAATTTGGACCGATGTCACTGAGAACATACCCGATTTGCCACCCTGGGGAACCATCAGCAATGTTGAACCATCAAGGTATGATGCAGGTACAGCCTATATTACTGTCGATTTTCACCAGATGAATAACAGGGAACCATTTGTATACAAGACTACCAACTATGGGAAAACCTGGAAATCACTTTCTTCCACAATTCCGAAAAGTGTCTTTAGCTATTGTCATTGGATTCATGAAGATCCTGTTCGGAAAGGGTTACTTTATCTTGGCACTGAAAATGCAATCTATGTGTCTTTCAGTGATGGAGCTACCTGGTTGCCGCTTCAGAATAATTTACCAAATGCACCTGTACATCACATGGTGATCCAGGAACATTTTAACGACCTGGTTGTGGGTACGTATGGCCGGGGATTCTGGATTATGGATGATATTACTCCCTTACAACAGCTTACTGATGAGGTGATAAATGCAGATTTTCATTTGTTCAATCCTCGTCCAGCATACCGTCTTCATAGTATAACCGGCGGACCACGTGTTACTTCACACGCATATATTAATTATTATCTGAAAGGGAAGTCAAATTTGCCTATTGAAATAACCATTACTGATAAAAATGAAAGAACTGTACAGAAATTAAGAGGTAGTGGAAAAAAAGGATTAAACCGCATTGTTTGGGATATGGCATATGAACCAGCCAACCAGGCCAAATTAAGGATTAAACCACCCGGTAATCCTACCGTTGTGGAAGAAAAACGTTTCAGTGAAACATGGACCCGGGAAGGCTGGTATCCCCTATTGAGCTGGGGAACGTCCGGGGGATTTCGCGGCATACAGGTTGCCCCCGGAGAATATACTGTGAAAACCACGGTTAATGGGAAAGAATATGTTCAAACATTATCTGTACTGAAAGATCCAAAATCTGCCGGTACACAAGAGAACATTGATGAATTGGTGGAGATGCAACTGGAGCTAAGGACCGACATAAATTATATCACAGCAATGGTTAATTCAATGGAGTGGATGCGTAAGCAACTTACAGATCTGAAACAGTTGTTAAAAGATAATAAAATGGCTTCCGCCGTTATTCCAGCTATAGCGGAGTTTGACAACAAAATCGCTGCTATTGAGGATGAAATAGTACAACCTTTTTCCCGTGAAGGCGATTCAAAATCATTCCGTTTCCCAAATTTATTGTATAGTAAATTATCGGTTCTGGCTGGCGATGTTGCCCAGAATATTGATTTTGCACCAAATAAACAACAAAGAGAAGTTCATCAACTCCTGAAAGACCAGATTACATATTATAGTGCTAAATACCAGGGATTGATAGAGAACGATCTTCCTGTCTTTAACAACATGCTGGAAGTAAATAATATATCTGGAATTGTCGTGCCTGAATATGACTTGGATGAAAAAATCCCTGAAATTTAGTCAGGAGAATCCCGGAAGAGTTGAGATTATATCAGCAGGTAATGTGAAACAGACCAATGCATTTGCCTGCTCTCCTGTTCCACTCTTTTATCGCTTCCGGTGTTGGGAGTAGCGTGACTTTGCAGTTGTTTTCTTCAAGGAAGTTTTGAGCTTCTTCAGATAATTCCAGGACCCCGTACTGACCTGAACCGACGATTATCCCTTCTACTCCCGCTTCATGGACATACCTGATTTCGTCCAGTGAAACTGTATGGGATGTTCCATAAATAGCTTTTGACAGTTTTTTCTTCCGTTTCTCAACACTCCCGTTTATACTGATGAGGATGTCATGATTATAGGTAGTATCATTGACAGTAATTGAACCAAAGGTTGTATCGTTTATTGTCGGTTTCATAACCTGTCGGGATAATATTTACTGGTTCTGTTCAGGTTTTGGTATGGTAAATCCAAATTCACTTCCTTCTCCCAGGAAGCTCTTTACAATCATTTTCCCGCCATTTTTTTCAACAAATTCCTTACAAAGAATAAGTCCCAGACCCGTTCCTTTTTCTCCGGAAGTCCCCCTGGATTTGAATTTCAAATCTATTCGAAAAAGCTTGTTAAGATCCTCTTCTGAAATCCCAACTCCCTGATCATTTACCATGACAATGATTGTGTGGTCTTCTTCTTTCATTGATATTTCAACCCTTTTATCCTTTCCGGTAAATTTTACTGCATTACCTACCAAATTACGGACAACAGTATTGATCATTTCTCTGTCGCCAAACACGAGGATATTTTCCGGAATAGTTGCACTTAAATGCACACCCTTCTTTTCCGCAGGAATTTTATGTAAATTATAATTCTCCTGCAGAACATTTGACAGGTTAAACTGAGCAGGCTCAAATTGTATCCTGCCTGATTGCGATCTCGACCAGGTAAGCAGGTTCTCCAACAGATTATAAATCTGTTTCACTGATTCCTGAATTTTCTGAATACCTGAAATTTTTTCTGCCTCATCTGAGCTGCTATAATTTTGAACTAATAGTTCAGTTATTGAAAGCAGGCTGCTAAATGGATTTTTTAAATCATGGGAAATGATGGAAAAAAACTTATCCTTGGTAGCATTTAAATTCATTAAATTTTTCTCAGATTCGGCCAGTTTTTGATTGGCAATTTGAATATTCTTGTTTTGAATTTTTAGAATTTTATTCGTTCTTGATTTTAATAGCAGTGAATATAAATAGACAAAAAATGCCAGTGCCGTAATTATTTCAAGTGCAATGAACCACCATGTTTTCCAAAAAGGCGGTGTAATGATAATTTTTAAACGTGTTTCCGAATCACTCCAAACACCATCAGGATTTTCCGATTTAACGGAGAAATAATAGGTCCCGGGGTTCATATTCGCATAGGAAACATAACTTCGTTCACCTGAATAGATCCATTCATCTTCAATATCATCCATCCGGTAAGCATAGTTCAGGTTTTCTGGTAAAGGATTATTCAGTGCAACAAATTCGATAGAAAAAAAACGGTATCGGTATTGCAATACGATTTCCTCTGCATAAGAGATATTGTAAGGGGAAAAGAAATTACCTGCTTCATCCTGAAAAACCAGGTTCTGTGTAACTGTATGGGTTAGTTTTTCGGGAATAAGTACGTTTACTTCTCTACCTAATACTGCAAGTTTAGTGATGACAAGTTGTGATGTGTTTTTTACCGGAAGAATTTTAACCGGATTGATAATATTCAATCCATATACTCCGGCAAAATAAAGTGTGCCACTCTCACCCTTATGGTATGCACCTCCATTGAATTCATTACTTTGCAGACCATCATTCATATCGAAGTTTTTCGTACCATAATCCGTTAAATTGAATCTCGAAATACCAAAATTTGTGCTTAGCCAGATATTATTATTTTGATCTGGTAAAATTCCATATATTACCTCATTGGGTAATCCTTCATTTTTCCCAAAACGTGTAAATTCTTCACGATCAGGGTCAAACCTGTTTAACCCATCGTTTGTACCAATCCAAAAAATCCCGGTTGTATCTTCATATATCGAGAATACTACGTTATCCGATATAGTCAACGGATCTTTGGGATCGGTTAAATAAGATTGAAATGTCCCTTCAGAAGGATCCATTTTATTTAAACCACCACCATAAGTTCCAATCCAAAGAAATCCTTCTTTATCCTCGTAAATGGATGAATAGATGAAATTACTTGACAGGCTTGTTGAATCATCGTCTGAATGCAAAAATCGTTCAAATGTTTGAGTATTTCTGTCATATTTATTCAATCCACCCCTGGTGCCTACCCATAAGTCTCCATTTCGATCCTCCATTATCACACGCACGGAATTGTTGGATAAAGAATTCATATCGTTTGGATCATTCTGGAAATATGTGAATTTTCCTGTCTCTTGATTTAAATAGTTTAATCCGCCTCCATCTGTACCAACCCAGATGGTTCCTTCATTATCTTGAAAAATCTCTCTAACGGATGAATGGGATATGGAGGCTGGATCATTTGGCAAATGATCGTAGAATGAAAATTCTCCTGTTTGGGGGGAATATTTATTCAACCCCCTGTTGTTTGTCCCAATCCATACGTTTCCATCTTTGTCCTCAATAACTGACCAGATGAAATTGCTTGAAACGCTGTTTTGATCAAGCGGATCATGTCTGATCAGTTCAAACCTGTGAGATTGTGGATAATATATGCAAACTCCTGCTCCAAATGTACCAAACCAGATTACACCTGAATGGTCCTCAAAAATGCAATTAATTGAGTTCTCAGAGAGACTGGTATGATCAGCCGGACTGTTTATATAACGATAGATATCTCCGGTAGTCGGATTAATTCTGAACAGCCCCGATCCAAAAGTTCCATACCATAGAAACCCTTCTATATCTTCAAGTATGGGTTTCCCGGTATTAACAGATAGACTGTGTGTTATATCAACTGCATCTATTACAGATAAGATTTCTTTTGTTTCCCGGTTAAGTTTATACAACCCGCTTTCACTCAGAATCCAGAGGTTGTGACAACTATCCAGGTACAGGTTTTGAACCGGATTTATTGGATTTCCTGGTTTCCCCTTTTCTGTAACCGGATAAGGTGTAACTCTGTCTTCGCTACTCGAATAGTTAAATAATTCCTGGTCAGTCCCAATCCATAAATGATCGTCATCAAATATCAGGGAAACGATTTTTTTATCCTTCAGGGTACTCTCATCTGGAGAAAATAATGTGAACTCCTCAGTATCAAAGTCATAAAAAAACAGTCCATCATTGGTGCCAATCCACATGTTATTTTTCTCATCCGGGATGATAAAATTAATTCGGGAAGACAGGATTGTTCGATCACCTTTAAAATTTTCAACTAAAACCAGTTCCGTGGTATTCATGTCAATTCTGTTCAATCCTTTTAGTGTACCTATCCAAAGATATTTTTGATGCGGATCATGGATAATGGAAGTAATTGTATCATTTGACAAACCATATTTATCATCCCCATTATATCTGTACTGTGTAAATTTTTCACATTTAGGATCAAACCGCGTTAAACCTCCCCTTGATCCAAACCAAAGGATACCAAGACCATCCTCATAAATATGCTCAATCCATCTGTATGAAATAGAGTTTGTATCCCTTGGATCGGGTCTGAAGATCCTGAAATTTTTCCCGTCATACCGGTTTAAACCATCTTCGGTGCCAAGCCAAATGAATCCTTTGCTGTCCTGAAAAATACAGTAAACTGAACTTAATGAAAGACCATCATTGATTGTCAGTCTTCTAAACCGGATACCCGGCTCATTTTCTTGAAAATCAGAAGAGATTAAAAAAATTGAAAGAATAACTAGTGTTATACTTCTTATCATTGTGTGTGTTGGTTATCATTAATCGCATGCATTGATAGAACTTTATAAATGGAAAATTGGTATTCAATTTCCAAAAAATAAATTCTATCAATGTAGTTTCAGAATGCAGAATGGCTATAAATCCTGAAAATATCAGACTAAGTTAATGAAATTCGTACATTTATTTCTCAGGCTTATTCGTACTTTAAGGATTCAGCCGGATTCCGAAGCGCTGCCCTGTAGGTCTGGAACGTTACGACCAGCCAGGCAATGATAAGGGCCATAAAGGCAGCTACAACAAATATCCACCAGGAGATGCTGGTTCTATACGCGAAGTTTTCCAGCCATTTCTTCATGGCATACCATGCTACAGGGCATGCCAGACCACTGGCAGTCAGCACCCATATGGTAAAATTTCGGTTTAACAGGGTGACAATTCCCGGCACCGATGCCCCAAAAACCTTTCGGATACCAATTTCTTTCGTCTTCCTGTCGGCTATGAAGGATGCCAGCCCAAACAGTCCAAGACAGGCAATGAATATAGCGAGAAAAGAAAAAATAGTGAATAGCTTTCTTGTTTGCATTTCGTTGATATAGAGATTATCATAATCTTCATCCAGGAAATAATATTCAAACGGCATGTTTTCAGCAAAGCTGTTCCAGGTTTGCTCAATAAAATCAATGGTTTCAGACATATTTTCTGTTGTCAGACGGGCAGAAATGTATTGTGGTGTCCGTTGAAAATATCCTCCGATCAGGAAAAGTGCCATGGGGCGGATCTCCTGGTGCAATGATTCGTAATGATAATCTTTGATCACTCCAATGACATCAAAAATACCACGGTTCTCAGACCAGTTATTGATCTTCTTACCCAATGGATTATCCCAACCCAGGAGTTTTGCAGCACTTTCATTCAGAACTGCAGCACAGGAGTCAGAAGGGAAATCCCTGGAAAAAAACCTGCCCTGAGCCAGATCGATCTTCAATGTTTTCAGGAAATCATAATCACAGACACAGGCATTCAGTGTAAAACTCTCTTCCACCCCTTCAGCACCGAATCCCCAGTTACTGAACCCCTTGCCGGGAAGAGTGTTGGAACCCGATACATCAGAGATTGTATGATGGGAAAAGAGTGCTTCTTTAAAAGCATCATAATTTTCATTCACCGAACCGGGATTTTGTATGACCAGCACCTGCTCTTTTTCAAATCCCAGTTTTTTATTCTGAAACAGTCTCATCTGCTTGTATACGGTAAAGGTACCTATAATTAAAAAAATGGAAATGGTAAATTGAAAGATCACCAGGATATTCCTGAGCCATGATCCCCGCTTGTTTTCATCCACATTCCCCTTTAACACGACTACAGGTTTGAATGATGATAGAAAAAACGCCGGGTATGAGCCTGAAATGATCCCGACAACTAATCCCAGCAGAAGCAACAAGGGAATAATAACCAGGTTATCAAAAAAATGAAGTTCAATCGGTTTGCCCAGCAGGTTTTGATACGCAGGCAACAGGCTGATAACGAGAATAACAGCAAGGATCAGGGCAACGAAACTCATGACAACCGATTCACTCAGGAACTGTCGTATCAATTTACCCCGGGCAGAACCCACCACTTTCCTGATACCAACCTCTTTCGCTCTCAGGGAAGCCTTTGCCGTGGAAAGGTTCATGAAATTAATACAGGCAATCAGCAGAATAAAAATGCTGATAACCGATAGGATATAGACATAGGTTTCATTTCCGTTTGCTTCGAATTCACCGTTCAGATCGGAATTGAGATGGATCCCGGTTACCGGTTGTAGAAAATATTCCCAGTAATTTCCCTGTGCGACCCATGCATCAAACTCATCCCCACCCATATATTTCCGTGTGAATTCCGGAAGCTTTTCATCCAGTGTTGCTTTTGAAGTCCCCTCTTTCAGCACGATATAGGAGATAAAATTATTACTCGTCCATCCGGTATTGTTAATGAATTGCGGAAAACTGGTCGACGAAACAAGGAGGTCATAGTGAAAATGAGCATTTACGGGCATATCCTCTGAAATCCCGGTGATCATGAATTCTGCAATCGGTGATCCATATTGCGAAAAATCAACCCTTACTATTTCTCCGATAACATCCGTTGTCCCAAAATATTTCTTCGCCATGCTCTCCGTCAGGACCAATGCATAAGGTTCTGTCAGCACATCCGATTTGTTCCCACTGATCAGGGGAATTGAAAACACATCATAAAAGGTTGAGTCCACCGCAAAAAACCGCTCTTCAAAAAAAGTCTGTTCGCCAACAGATACAGGAACCCTGCCAAGTCCAAGGAATTTTACACCGGTCTCTATCTCCGGAAACTCTTCCAGAAGCCGAAGAAAGGTGATAGCAGAAGAGTAGGTCTGGTGTATCTTCGTATCTCCAATAGAAGCCCTGACGGCAATTCTGTAAATGCGGTCCGATTTTTCAAAATGTTTGTCATAACTTACCTCAGGGATGACAAAGACCAGTATCAGTATGCTACAGGCAATGCCGATAGCCAGTCCGAGAATGTTCAGGAAGGATATCCCTTTGTGCTTTACGACATTGCGAAAAGCAATCTTCAAATAGCTGAAGAACATGATGTGATTGATTTAGAAATGAATCTGGAAACTGGCGTATTCAGATATGTGATTTATTCTATAGACATGAAATTTGTTAAAAAGTTACACAAAATCTTCCAGATTTCATTAGATAAAGACTCTGTTTACTTACAGATGCTGCTTAACGTATTTCTTATCTGTTGATATTGTTATTCGTAAATACTACTAAGGAGGAGAAAAGTATGAAGAAATAGGCTAAGGCTTAGGAATAATTATTCCCGGAATAAACCTGACAGTGTCTAAATGACCTGTCAGGTTTTCCCATTTATTACAGGCCACACTGTTTTATCCTACCACGAATTTCTCCCGGCAGCTTTTTCCTCGGTAGTAGGATCAATTAAATCCTATTCATATTTTAACGTTTCGGCAGGATTGATCAGAGCAGCTTTCCCGGATTGATAGATAACTGTCACGAAAGCTAAAAGAAGAGTAACCAGTGTGGTGATGATGAATGGGGTCAGGGAAAGCTCTGTACGGTATGGATAATTTTGTAACCATTTCCTGATGATCAGGAATGCTGCCGGCCAGGCAATTAGGTTCGAAATACCTATCAGCCGGAGGTAGTTTCGGCTTAATAAAATAATTACAGCTCTAGCTGTCGAACCAACTACCTTTCTTATACCGATTTCCCTGGTTCTCTGCTCGGTGGTATAGGCGGCCAGTCCAAACAAACCTAGACACGCAATAAAAATTGCAAGGAGTGAAAAAAGTGAGAAGAGGTTACTCATTCGCTCTTCTGCACGATGCTGACTATCATAGAACTCATCCAGGAAGAAAGAATAATATGGCATCTCGGGATAAAACTCTTCCCACTTCTGTCTTATCAAATCCAAAGTTCCTGGTATATCAATACCATTCAATTTTACAATTAACCTCCGGGCTCGAAGTGAAATCGAGCCTTCATTACTGATATAATTGATAAACAATGGCGAAATCTCAGAATACAGAGACCTATTGTGGAAATCCTTACATACGCCTATGATCTCGAATTGGCCAGTTGTTGTCTGATTATTCTCAAGTGAATAAACTACATTAAGCTTTTTACCTATCGGGTCAACCCAATTATATGCCTTTGCTACTGTCTCATTGATGACAATTCCATTTTCATGATCTGCAGTAAAATCAAGCAAAAAACCTCTGCCCTTGACAATCTCAATATCCAAAACATCAAAATAACCATAGTCAACGAGGAAATTCTGCATATTTAGTGTCTGATCCTTGGTAAATCCTTCAGGGTAAACGCTGGCATTAAAAAGGTACATTTCGCCTGGAACCATTGATGATGCACCAGTACGGACAATACCATTCATTTTCAACAGTTCATCTTTAAATGATTCCAGTTTTAATCGTACAGGTTCATTTTGCAATGCAATGGCTAAAATATTTTCCTTTGAAAACCCAAGGTCCTTATTCGCCATATATCGGTGTTGGGCCTGTACAACCAGTGTAAAAATTATCAAAAATATTGAAATACTAAATTGGAATACAACCAGCACTGACCGAAACAATATGTTCCCTTTACGACGGATAATTTCATTCTTTAATACAGCTATGGGATTAAATGCTGAAAGGAAAATGGAGGGATATATGCCAGCAATCGTAGTTACGAAAATCAAAATAATTGCCAGACTGATTGCCAGCCAGGGAAGCTGGATATAATTGATATCAATACTCCTGTCTGCCAGGTTGTTAAATTGAGGAAGAAGAAGTTGTGCACAAAAAACTGCTATTACAAGAGAAAAGAATCCATAGAGTGCTGATTCACTTAAAAACTGTGTGATCAGATTTCTTCTTTTTGCTCCTACAACTTTTCTTAAACCAACTTCTTTAGCCCTGTTGGTATAGCGGGCAGTTGTTAAATTAATGAAATTTACACATGCAATGATAAGGATGATTACTGCAACTGATATAAAAGCATATACTACTTTAATATTTCCTTGTTCACCTAATCCACCGCCGACCGTAGAATATAAATGAATTTTTTTTAGGGGTTCAAGCCAGTTTCTGAACAGGATGCCCCTTTCTTCAAGAACTTCTCCAAAATATTGCTGATTGAATTGTTCAAATTTCTTCTCAAAGGATTTATAATCCATCCCATTTTCTAATCGTATATATGTTGGGACATTCCATCCCCACCAGTATTCTGCCAACCGGGGATCATAAGTAAAGTATGTAGTAAAAGAGGCTAAAACGGTAAAGGTGAAATGGGAATTGGGTGGTGGGTCCCTGACTACACCCGTTATGGCGTAATCGAACTTATTATCCCAGTTCATGATTTTCCCGACCGGACTCTCATCTCCAAAATACTTGCGTGCAGTTTTTTCAGTGATCACCATTGTAAAGGGAGCTTCGAGTATTGTTTCCCTATCGCCCTCAATCAGTTCGAAAGAAAAAACATCAAAAATTGCATGGTCGGCATAATATACATTCGACTCAAAAAATTGTTTGTCCTGGTATATGAATGACCGTTTAACTGTAGGATTAATCCGGGCAGCCTCAACAACTTCAGGAAAATCATTGACTATTGTTGGAGCAAAACGCATCGGACAGGTAGCTGACTTATTTACCACCCCATTGATGGTAGTTTCGGACAATATTCGGTAAATATCATCCCTGTGTTCATGATACCGATCAAAAGAGAATTCATATCCGACAAAGGCCAGAATGAGGATACAACATGTAATTCCTATGGAAAGTCCGGCAATGTTGATTAATGAAAATGATCTGTTCCTGATAAAATTACGGATGGTAATTATCAGGTAATTCTTAAACATATATGAGGATTAATTTTTTGTGATTTCGTTGAAGATAGACTCCACCAGTCTCCCTTCGTTTTCTTCAAACGCCCCTTTGATATCCTCAAGGGTTTTCCCCTGATCAACCATTGCCTTTACCTTCTCCTGTCTCCCTTTCATCTGTTTAATATGTGTCAGTATTTCTTCCCTACCAACCGCCTGGCTGTGTCCGCTGCAGAAGATTTCAGCATCCAGGGTTTCCAGCATTTTTGAAAGTGTTTTTACGTGTTCAAACGAATTGCCACCTTTGTACGAGTGAATAAGCTGGGGCCTGGTAAGGAATATCTGGTCACCCATAAATGCAGTTTTCTCCTCCGGGAAATAGACAACGATGTCGCCGGTGGTATGTCCCACTCCGAAATACCATAGCTCAACCTTCTTCGAGCCAAGAAAGATGTCCATCTTTTCACTGAAAGTTATCGAAGGAATAAAAGGAGCAAGCTTCTGATCATACCAGTCTGATGGTTCGTTATTGCTTTTCGGCAGGAACAGATCGTTCCGGCAGTTCTCATGGGCGAAAAAGGTTACGGATTCCGGAAAAAACTGGTTCCCCCAGATGTGATCTCCATCGCTATGTGTATTCACAAGATACAGGATGGGTTTATCCGTTACTTTATTTAGCTGTTCAATGGTTTGATCAACCGATTGTTCATCCATTTTTGCATCAATAAGCAAAACCCCGTTATCACCGATGTATGCTCCTCCCTGTGCTCCCCTGCCGCCAAGGACTTCATACAGGTTCTTAGAGATAGACCTAAATTCAACTGGTTGTGGTTCCTGCTGTTGAGCATAACTTGCGATCGATAACAAGAGTATGCTGAACAGAATTAAAAAAACAATTTGAGATCTCTTCATGGTTACTTTAAGTTTTATTTGGAATTGTTCCTAATTAACTCAAGTTGCTAGTTACAGATGAAGTGCCAGACATATTGTATGTATAGAAAACACCTTTGGAGAACGACTTTCCAAGTCGTTTGCGATCTCCA
>Ga0315534_1000282_pt1 | contig 33681 bp, 18 predicted proteins | sample SalMarSW160240MG_FD_203094 | JGI IMG/M metagenome (GOLD analysis project Ga0315534, IMG submission 203094) | Salt marsh sediment microbial communities from the Plum Island Ecosystem LTER, Massachusetts, United States - Salt Marsh Sediment SW1602-40 ...
TTCTTTTCTATCGAGCAGTAATAAAGCGGTTATGATATATTCCGCCACCGAATTTGAATTACTCCCCGGAGCACTCGCAAAACCTATATCTCTGCTCTCTAAATACTCTACGTCCACGTGGTCTATACCAGCGGTCGCAGAGCCGACGAATTTAATATTACTATTCTTTAGCAGTTGTTCATTCACTTCTGTAACAGAACGTACTACCAGGATATCAGCCTCCTTAACAACCTCAGGGCTTATCTCTCGACCCGAAACCGAAACAACTTCTCCGATTAAAGAGAAAGTTTCCATTCCCAATAAGACATTTTCATCGATCACGATTTTCATAATCTAAGATAACATACCTTTAAAATACCGCCAGGTTAAATGTGTATAGAACAACAAAATAGAATTAATTCGACTTTTTTAAAAAAACAGACGATCAACTTTTCCTTTCATCTTTAAATCTATCGATTTGAGCTTTTTGGAGCTTTTCGGAATAATCTATTGTCACGGCTTTAATTTCTCCGTACAATTCGTAAGCCCATTGACCCCCTTCTCTAAAACCGTTTCCAGAACTCTTAACACCACCGAAAGGCATATGGCATTCAGCCCCTATTGTAGGAGCATTAACGTATACCATACCAGCCTCAAGCCTTTCGACAGCCTCCATAGCCAGATCAATATTCTTGGTATAAATCGACGAAGATAAACCATAATCAACATCATTGGCAATTTCTATCCCTTCCTGAAAATCAGAGATTTTAATAATCGAAAGTACCGGACCAAGAATCTCCTCTTGAGCGATTTTCATCTTTGAGTTAACATCAGTAAATACTGTCGGCTCTAAAAAAAAACCTTTATCATATTTGTCTCCGCAAATCCTTTTACCGCCCAGGAGTAATTTTGCCCCTTCATTTTTACCGCTTTCTATATACTGAAGAATTGTATCTAACCTGCGTTCATTTATGATGGGGCCTATTTCAGTTTCCTCATCCAAGCCATTCCCTATTTTTATTTCTTTTACCTTTTTTAAAAACAACTCTAAAAATTCATCATAGATGTTTTCCTGCAGAAGAAGCCTTGAAGTAGATGTGCATCTCTGTCCCGTTGTCGCGAATGCTCCCCAAACAGCACCCTGCACCGCGTTTTCCAGATCCGCGTCTTCCAAAACAATCTGAGGGTTTTTTCCTCCTAATTCTAAACCAACTCTCTTCAAATTTCTCCCCGCAAGCTCAGCAATCTTCCTGCCCACACGAGTAGAACCTGTGAAACTTATAACTCTAACATCCGGATTCTCAACGATTTCTTCCACAATCGTCTTTCCCACTCCATGAACTATATTGATTACACCCTTTGGAATTCCAGATTCAAGAAAAAGCTCAATAACTTTTGAAGATGCCGCTGGGGCTTCCGGAGAAGGTTTGAAAACAACTGTATTCCCCATAAGTAAAGAGGGTATCAAGTTCCAGCAGAGAATGGCAACGGGAAAATTCCAGGGGGTTATAATACCGACTGTCCCAACCGGATTTACCATAGTGTAAGCAAATTTACCTGAAAACTCCGAAGGAACTGTCACTCCTAAATCGGTTTTTGCTTTACTATACGCGAATGAAGCGGTATCTATTCCTTCTTGAACCTCCCCCCTCGCTTCCCTGAGAGGCTTTCCGTTTTCCCGGGTAATTATTCTCGCAAGAGATTCCTTTTCTTTTATTAATAAGTTCCCAAATTCACCTATTATGTCTGCTCTTTCCTGTATAGGCATTTCAGACCAGATCTCTCTATATTTTACAGCAGATTTAATTGCTTTTTTAACGTCTTCCCTGGTAGATTCGGGAAATATTCCTATTAGGTCATCACCGTTTGCAGGATTTCTGTTTTCGAATGTCTTTTCTGATTCTCCGCTAACCCAACATCCTTCTATTAAATTTTTTGTTTTAATAAAATCCTCCTTTGCTTTTAAATATCTATAACTAATTATATTTTAATTGTCAAGATTGCTGTATCTTAATAAAGAGTCTTGACACTCTACGCCTATTTCCCTATTATTTCTAAAAGGAAAACCGAATAAAATGGAAACTGACGTTTACACTTTAGGAGAACAGTTTATTGTTAAAACAATAAATAGGGCAAAAAGAGTATGGGACAAAGGTAAAGATTGCTGGCTTTACGATTCAAAAGGAAATAAATACCTCGATTTTTTTACCGGACATGGAGTTTTATGTCTCGGACATAATAACAAACTCCAAATCAATGCAATGCAAACCCAGCTTAAAAAATTTATTCATGCAGGAAATCATTATTACGAGAAATCACAAATTTCTTTAGCACAGGAGTTAATTAATTGTAGTTTTGGGAACAAGGTTATGTTTGCAAATAGCGGTGCTGAAATAGTCGACTTAAGTATCAAACTAGCTCGAAAATGGGGCAACAATAAAAAAAACACAAAGAACTATAAAATAATAACTATGTCATCCTCATTTCACGGCCGTACCTACGGTGCTCTAAGCGCAAGCAACCAGGAAAAATTTTACCAGGGAATAGGTCCAATGCTCGGGGGATTTAAAGAAGTACCATTTAATAATATAGAAGCTATTAATTCTTCCATAGATGATTATACCTGCGCAATCTTAATGGAACCTGTACTCGGTGACGGAGGAATTATACCTGCCGATAAAAAATACTTAAAACATATTCGTACTTTATGCGATAAAAAAAATATTCTTTTAATTTATGATGAGATTCAATGTGGGCTGGGTAGACTTGGGACAAAATTCGCCTATCAGCATTTCGGAGTAGAACCGGACGTTTTACTGCTTGGTAAACCTTTAGGTGGAGGCTTACCTATATCAGCATTAATAACAAAAAATTGCTTTTCCAAAGTTCTAAAAATAAACGACCACGGCTCCACTTTCGGCGGAAACCCGGTTGCCTCCCAGGCGGGTATAATCTTACTGGAAAAATTGCAGGATGCAAAATTCATAAAACATATTCAAAACATATCAAAATATTTAAAACAAAAGTTAGAAAACGTTGCCAAAAAATATCCTGAAGTCGTAAGAGAAATCAGAGGAATTGGTTTACTGATCGGGATCGAACTAAAAAAAACGCCAGACAATATAGTAGAAAAATGCCTCGATAAAGGCTTAATTGTTAGTGTCGTTAATGATAACGTTCTTCGCTTAACCCCACCTTACATTATAAAAGAAAAAGACGTCGACCTCGCTTGTTCGATACTTAATCAAGTTTTTAGAGAATTAAGGCAAAACTGATGGCAAAATACGAAGGTAAATGTCCTATAAATTTTGAAATAGATGTATATCCAAAATGTCACTATCATTGTGTGTATTGTATATCAAAAACTAAACCAAATAACAATGCTTATATTTCATCTGATTTAGACAAGATTAAAAATCATTTATTAAGCGAGAATCAAACAAGATATCCTGTTTATCTTTCTCCCTGGACAGATTCATACCCACCTTCTGAAGAAAAAGAAAAAAGGACAGAAAAAATTCTTTCATTCCTATCAGATAATAGCCTTCCTTATTTTGTAATTACCAAAGGAAACTTAATACTCAGGGATAAAAAGTTCTTTAAAGCAGAAAATACTTTCGCGGCAATTTCTCTCAATACTCTGGACGATAATAGCGTCAAAATGTTGGAACCAGATGTACCTTCGATTACTAAAAGGAAAAAGGTTATCGAAGAATTAGTTAATACCGGGGTAAGAACCGTAGTCAAGATAGACCCGATTATACCGGGAATTACTGACGGAGAAAGACTTTGGGATCTTGCAAACTGGTTGTGCAAATTGAAACCCACAGCTGTTACAGCAGAAACTTTACGGATTAATAAAAAAATAAAAAACGATATAAAAGAAGTTTTACCTGAAAAATTATTTGAAAATTTCCTTTCAAAATACCAGGGAATTACGGAAGAACCTCAACACCCTAACCTTGAATACCGGTTATCTTTATTTAAGAATCTGGCAAAGCTTTTTCAAGAAAATGGAGTTAAAGCATCTTTTTGTAAAGCTTCACTGCCATATCATATAACACCTTTCGATTGCCGCGGAGGGTTTTAAATGGTTTCCAGTTTATATTTGATGCCTACTCAGAAATGTAACAGTGAATGTGTCTACTGTTATATCCCTGACCAGGAAAGCCAAAAAGAAGGTGACGATGAATTTTTCTATAAGGTAGTGGATAAATTTACAAATGATTTAAAAGATAAAAATATAAATCCGCAACTGAGGTTTACAGGAGGAGAACCTTATTTAAAAATCGATTTAATAATTAAACTGATAAAAAAATTTACAATATCTTTTCCAAAAGCTATGGTGGTTATAAATACAAATGGCACCTTAATTGACTCCGAAACAATCAAAGATACTCTACCATACAAAAAAAATCTAATTCATATTACTTCTTTAGACGGCTGCGAAGAAATAAACAATAAAAGAAGATTGCTAAAAGATTCATCTAACTCTTTTGAAAAAGTCGTTAGTAGTATTAAACTACTAAAAGAGAACGGTTTCCTCATTTACATAAATATGGTTCTCGATACTCAAACTCTGGACGGATTCGAAGATTTTATAAAATATATTAAGCATTCTCTAAAATTACAAAATTTATCGGTTTCTTTACTTCACCAGAGCAAAATGAGAAAAGAAGAAAAATTTGACATGCTGCGGAAAGTTTATAAAATTTCAAATAAATACAACATTAAAATTGGAGGACACCATCGTCTACTGTTAGGCATGAGAATTCCAGAATTGAAGTGTCACGCCGGCGATAAAACCATTCTTGTAACCAGTGACCAAAAATTGGCAGCTTGTCAGCGATTCATCGGGAATGGTTTTGAAAATCAACCTTGTAATTCAAATGTTGATTTTAGCTCTATAAAATCAACATATTCCCCGGAAGATTGCTGTTATTCAAAAGATAATATCTGGCTCGGTGACATGTTATTTGAAATGTATCAGGAGAAATATCCGGAATATTTAAGGGTTAGACCATTAGATAAGATTTTGTTTGGGGTTATATAGTGAATGTGATAAAATCTCGAAAACAATTAAAGAATAAAAAAGTTCTTATTATGGGTCTCGGGACAAAAGACGGAGGAGTGGGAGCAACCATATTCGCAAAAAGGAATGGAGCTATTGTTACAGTTACGGATAAAAACAACCTTTTAGTTCTCAAAAAATCAATCGATAAAATTCAAAATATGAATATCACTTTAAAAATCGGTAAACACGAATCTATTGATTTTAAAAACGCGGATATTGTCATCGCGAATCCAGTTATCGATGGAAGTAACGAATATCTGAAAATAGCTAAAAAAAACGGCAGCATAATTGATACTCCAATGGGTATCTTCTCGGAAATAGTTACAGAACCTTACATAGGTATAACTGGCACCAAGGGGAAAAGTTACACAACTTTCCTGATTGAACATATGCTAAAAGAATTAGGCGTTAATGCTATTGCGTCCGGGAATAATTGTATATCCCCTTTAAGATATGTGGATGATCCGGATAAGAGATTCGTTCTGGAACTTTCTTCCTGGCAATTAAAACACATGGGGAGACATAAAAAATCACCTCATATTTCTTGTTGGCTAAATTTTTTTCCAGACCATTTAAATCACTATAAAAATCTTAATGATTACTGGAACGATAAATTTTTTATAACAAAAAACCAGAAAAAAGACGATTTTATTGTCTTGCCCTGGAAAGATAAGAAATTTAGAAATATAGATACAAAAGCAAAAAAGATATTTTTCTCTGATTCGCCTATAAATTCAGTGGATGCAGAAGGAATTTGCTTCTACGAAGAAGGTAATATTTTCTTCAAAACAAGCCGCGCCAAAAAATTTGTTGAAAAACATGAAAATCTCCCTCCAAATTTAAAAATAAAACATCATTTAGAACTTTTATTAGCAGCTATTTGCTGTATGAAAGTCTACGGATTTGAAATCAGTGGTATTAAAGAAAGTTTTAAGAAGTTTGAAGGCGTTCCTCATAGATTTGAATTTTTGGGTAAAAAAGAAGGAATTAATTTTATAAACGATTCCGCGGCAACAACGCCAGAATCCGTCATATTAGCCCTGCAAGCTGTAAAAAACTTTCCTCTTGTTACAATATTTGGCGGCGGAGACCATAAAAATTTATCCTACAACACAGTTGCAAAAAAACTAAAGGAATTCTCAGATAAAATTGTACTTTTCCATGAAGATTTAGCCAGCGATAAGATCGAACCACTTCTAAAAAATACTGCAGAAGAAAAAATTCTAAAGGTTCATAACCTTGAGGGAGCAGTCCAATCAGGGATTGAATATCTTTCAAATTTAAAAAAAGGCACTTTACTGCTTTCCCCAGGTTGCAGCGGGGCACCTTTTTATACAGACTTATTTGTCAGAGGTACAATGTTTAAGGAGATAATAAAACATTATTATGAATAATAATTTTAAAGCAGTGCTAGAACCAATTAGATTATTTGACATTATTTTGTCGTTAATTTTAATAATCCTTTTTTTTCCTTTCCTTATAATTCCTCTCATTCTATCCTGCTTATTCATTGGATTCCCTCCAATATACATATCGAAAAGAATTGGACAAAACGGAAAACTCTATAAACATTTTAAAATTAAAACAATGTTACCGGGAAAAGAATGCGGGAGAATTTTCTTTGAGCAGAATAGATTAAACTGGTGCGGAAGACTTCTGCGGAGATACCACCTCGATGAGATACCTGAACTATATTTGATTCTCATAGGGAAAATGAGTTTTGTGGGTCCGAGGCCCCTCCCTGAAAACCTATTAAACGGGCTGGACGCAAAAAACAGAACCAGCGTCCCCCCCGGATGGACCGGGTTACCTCAAATATATCTGTTAAAAAACGGTATCCTAAATAAGAAACTGCAAGTAAAACTCGACAATATTTATGTTAGAAAGAGAAACCTTAAGCACAATATAAGAATAATATTAATGACTTTAATATATACTCTTAAAAGAAAAGATTTAGATATGGAACCTGATTCGACAAAAGACAGAGTAGAGTTTAAGAAAAGATTATCTTGACATTGTAGTTGGTTATGTTAAAAATTAATATGTAAACAATAAGGGAGGTAGGAATGAAAAACAAAAAAACACAGAATATCATTTTGTTAGTTTCCTTAATAGTTATTCTAATTGTAGTTTATATATCCACCGTTAAATTTGTGTATCATAAAAATATGACAATATATTTCGAGTCGACTCCGGAAGGGACAACGGTTTCTTGTAAAGGAAATGTCTTAGGAAAAACACCCTTTGAAATGAAATATAATATATATAACAGTAATTTGTTTGTTAAAAGTAATCGTTTTACTTTTGACAAAGACTTTTTCAGTAAAAAAACTGTTCCGTTTTCATACAACCAAACAAAAAGCGTAGATACAATTCAAGTAAAACTCGAGTTAGACAAAAAACCGTTACCTGGATACAAAGACGAATTTCCTAATAATTATGTATTAAAACTTGAAGACCTGCGCGGCAAAACAGATACGGAATTAACGTTCTTACGAAATGAAATTTATGCGAAATACGGAAGAAAATTTATAACACCTAAATATAAGGATTATTTCAATTCAAAGGAGTGGTATAAAGTAAACCCTCATTTCTCTGATGCCTTTTTAACCGAAACCGATAAGAAAAATGTGGCTTTAATTCTCAGCCTGGAAAATTCTCCTAAAACAAATAACCCTTTAGCCGAAAAAGCAACAGATAAACCGGAGTATACTTATAAAGAAATCGAAGTTGAACTTTATCCCGACAAGATGCTAATTCCTGAAGACCTGGTTTGTAAAACAAACGAAGAATTAGCACTATTAAGAAATGAGGTATACGCAAGACACGGAAGACAATTTGAAACACCTAAATATCAGGAATATTTCAATTCAAAAAGCTGGTATAAAATTAATCCCGAATACTCAGACGCTCTTTTAACTGAAACCGATAAGGCAAATTTAGCTTTAATCCTCGATATAGAAACATCTATCGAAGAAAATAAGGATATGATAAAAAAGATCTTAGATAACCCCGAATACACTTATAAAGACGAAAAACTTATATTTATAGATGAACATAATGTCAAATATTTAAAATCGTCTAACTGGGGCAGAATATTCTGCAAATATGATTATATAAGTTCCACCGGGAAAGGAGAAAAAATTGTCAGGTGGCGGTTCTATAAAGGGGAAATATTTTTATGCGATTATAACAAAGTTTGGGGTGAAGAAAGAAGGCAAATCTCTATTGTTAAATTAGATCTTAAAAATAATACCATTAAATTAATTAAAAGAATCGAGGAAGAACCGGAGTATTATTACTAAAAGACTCAAAAAAACCCTTGGAATCAAATAAACATAATTTAAGTAAGTCTTTCTTAGAAAGTGAAAATCTAACCTTATTTTTACATATCGCTATTCTCTGTTCGCTTACAATCTTAATCCGCGTTTTTTTTCTTTTTCATAACTCGTTCGCCGTAGGTTTCGACGGTTACTATTATGCCCTGCAGGTTCGCGCACTAAAGGAAACAGGGCAATTATTGATCGCGGATAATTCACTTGTTTTCCAAATCTTGCGATTCTTCGCGATATTTTCAAGAGATGTCGTATTCAGCAATAAAATTGCAGCTCTCTTATTCGGCGCTTTAAACGCAATTATCCTATACCTTTTACTAATAAGATTGAATATAAATAAATGGATTGCTTTCCTATGTGGAATATTATTTCTCTCTTCCTATACTCAAAATTTTCTGGGTTTCGAACTGCAAAAAAACAACATCAGTATGAGTTTTTTTCTGTTTTTTATGCTTTTTTTAAGCATTAGCCTCGATAATAAAAGATATTTTAAATATACCTTTTTGTTTTTTATATTAACTCTACTTACACATAAATTGATGGGAGCGTTAGCTATACTTTTTCTAATTATTTATTTTATAATAATATTGATATTTAACCAGAACTTACGTAAAAAAATTACGGCTAATAAGAAACTCCTTCTACTTACTTGCAGTTCTTTTTTAATAATTATTATCATTACAATCTTTCTATCTCCTCTACGATTAGTGGACTTAAAAAATTTTCTAAGTTCTTTTACTCTGTACAGCGGAATCGTAGACAGATTTAAGAAAATCATTTTTATAAGAAATATTGGCACTATGATAGAATTGATTTTATTACACATTATACCCTTTTTATTTATTCCGTTTTTAAGGGATTTCCTTAAAAATCCTGAAAATCCAAAACAACAAAAATATTTTTCGACTGCGCTTCTTGCCTTTTCCCTCATAATAATATTTCCTTTTCTTAAATTCGACTGGGATTCTATAGCTTTCCGTTTCTTAATTATAAATGCATTTCCCTGCTGTGTATTTATTGGTTATATTATATCGATCTCAAAAAATAGGCTTAAAAAGACTTTACAAATATTACTTATTATAACATCTTTACTTCTGGTCAGTCAAATACCCTCCAAAATTAAAACTTTTCATACAAGAAGATATCCTAATTACAGAGATTTATACTCTTCTATGTTAAAGGTTAAGGATTATGTTCCCGCGGATAAAAAAATCATCGCGCATAAGGGTCTAAGTTCATTTATCTGGTATATTACCGGAATAGAAGGAACTCATTTCACGCCGCTTGAAAATTTAAAAGAATATTATAGAATTGTATATGGTTTCGGCATTATCCATTTTGAGCCTTATTTAGAATCGGGAAATTATGCAAGACCTGTCGAAATAAAAATGCCCTATTTTTTAGTTGAAGAGCGGCTGTGGCAAAAATTTTATAATGATAAGAAAGATAAAGTAGATTTTTTGAAAGAATGGGTTAATCCCAGTAAACCCAGACCTGAACATGTATATCATTAATATTAATAAAGTTGAAGCCTTTAATAAAACAGAAAAAGGTGGCTTAAATTGAAAAAATCCGGAATCTTATTAATATTTTTCCTATTCTCAAATCTCGCTTTTCCTGCACAGGAAAAGACTATCGGAAACTCCATTAATACACCTGCCAGGTATGTCAGGGTAGAATTCCCACAAGGTTCTTACAGCAACTGGATTCAAAATCTACCTCTAAAAGAAAACTCGATAATTCTTGAATATAGGGGTTATATGATTAGCCTTGATTATTTCTATAATGTTTTCGCGGTCGTAGATATGCCTCTCTTATTTAAATCGGATCTGGAACAATGCGCGGACTATTGCCTCCGGTTCTGGGCGGAATATCACAAAGACATGAATAAATTAGACTCTCTCTATCTATTCGATTACAGCGGAAACAAGAAGAAATTTACAGGCAGCGGAAAAACTTACACTGGCTTTTTAAACTGGGCTTTTTCCTACTCTAATTCTTACTCATTAAAAAGAGGCTGTAAGAAAGTAAATGTCGATGAACTTATTCCCGGCGATATGATAGTTCAAAACGAAAGAGGAGGAATAGGTCACGCTTCCGTAATACTGGATGTTTGCAAAACCAGGGAAGAGGGAAAGTTGTATTTAATTGGTTATAGTTATATGCCCGCGCAGGAATTCCATATAGAAAAAGCAGCCGGCTCGAGAGGTACTGAGGGCTGGTTTGCTATCGAAGGATACTTTAATTATTTGTCAGATTATATTCCTCTCGGAAAACCTACCTTAAGAAGATTCGAACCTACTTTTTCCATTGAAAGAAGTGCTAATGTTATCGACAAATGGGACGATTTTGAAAAGACGGTAAGAGACGGGACAATCTCAAAAGATTCAGCTAAAAAAGTATTTACTTCTTTATATGAGGAACTAAAAAAGTACTCAGACAAGTATGAATTTGATACCTTAACATCTTCATGGGCTTTTCCTGTTGGGGGATACGGCATGGGGGCGGTCGGTAAAGGCGGATTTAAACCGGATATTTATTACGGGGGTTCGACCATAAAAGGATACGATTTTTACGATGGAAACAAACACGGAGGACATCCCACTTACGACATTTTTATCCTTGATAAAAATCAGGACTGTCTTGATGACAATAGCAAAAAACCGGTCAATATCGTCGCGCCTGTCGATTTAATGATACTATCATATTTTAAAGATTGGGTAAAGGGTTCAGGAATAAGAGGAGGAAATTATGTCTGGGCTCTCGACCCAATCGGAAATAAAATATTCTATTTCGCTCATATGGATTCTATTTTTGTTAAAGGAGGGGATTTTTGTAAGAAAGGCTCACCTATCGGAACGATGGGAAGAAGCGGTAAAAACGCCTGGGTAGAAAGATGTCCGACGCACCTGCACATGATGGTTTTAAAAATCGAGGGCAATGAACTCACTCCCCTCGATTACCTTCAAATGTTGGAATAACACTTCAATACACTTCTATACTTATAGCTTTACTTCTACAATCAGTATAGGGGACTAATGCCTCCAGGACATATTTCCCCGGTTTCATCGGTAAATTTAGAGCGTACGGATATTCAGAGACTTTAAACTCCCGGTTGTTTACAAACCACAACACTTCTTTAGAACTCGGTACTACATTACAATTAACGGTTATAACCGCTTCATCTTGAGGCATTTCAGGGTCTATGTAGAATCGCGAATTGGTGTTGGGATAAGTTATTTCAACTTCATAATCATCGGGTTTTTTTTCATAACCGTCTACAGGACTATATTTAATAGGCGGAGTATTAAGTCCCTGAGAAGCAGCCCAATCTTTAAAAATCGGATCCAGAACAACAAATTTTTTGTAGACAATAAATTTTTTCGGGCAACTGGGAGGAGCAAGCAAATTATTCCTTTTATCAATAGGGATATACTCGACAACATCGCTGTACTCAGTAGGCTCTGTACCGGGTTTAAAATAATCCAGTGAAACATAGGGAGTATTCCTGTCCGCCAACTTACCTGTTAAACGGCAAATTGGAACCTGTATATAATCTTCAGGGGGAGGGAATCCCCTGTCGTCTAACCCTTCTTTTCTATTGGGATGCAGTAAACCGAAAATTTTTTTAACGATAGGCGCCGCGTGCGCATAACCGCTTACCTGTTTCATAGATAAATTGTCGTGATGACCGACCCAGACACCAACCAGATATGTATCCGACCAGCCGATTGTCCAGGCATCTCGATACCCTTCTGAAGTACCCGTCTTCACGGCAACCGGATAAGGATATTCCAGATATCCTAGCCTCGGAAATGTGGGCAACCTGGCTAAGGGATCAGATAAAAATCTCTGTATTTGTTTTGCTATATCGGACCTCATAAGCCTGGTTCTTTTGTAATCCATATCGGGGGCGGCCACCCAGCTGAGTTTTGTCTCCTCCCCCTGGTTAGCAAGAACTAGATAAGACTCGCAAACCTGACCGAGACTTGTGTAAAGACCTCCGATAGCAAGTCCGAGTCCGTAATAAAGCGGGTCATCGGCAGGGGGAGCAAGGCCTAAATCCACAAAATACTTATACGTCCGTTCGACACCTAAATCTTTAATAACATGAATAGAGGGAATGTTTCGGCTGTTGGCGAGCGCTGTTTTATATAGAACAGGCCCCAGAAATTCTTTATCATAATTTTCAGGGATAAAAGTATTGCGCCCCTCACCGAAATCATGCCCTATATCTCTCAGTATAGTCGAGGCAGTGTATCCCAACCATTCCATTCCCAGAGCAAAAAGGAAAGGCTTTAATGAACTACCCGTCGAACGCGGTATTCTCGCATAATCTATCGAACCCGCGTTTTTCTTATCATAATAATTTTCCGAACCCAAATACGAAAGTATTTCCCCTGTTTCCTTCCTAACTACTATCACCGCGACATTCGAAGCTCCAACTTCACGTAAATCTAAAATTCTTTCATCGATAATATCCTGAACTTTTTTCTGCAATTTTAAATCGATACTGGTTCTAATGGTAGTATTAAGATTGCTAATCATAAGTTCTTCATATCTTTTTTCATCCCGGAAATATTCAATCATAGCCAGAACAGCGTGAATGGTAGAACAGATGCGCAATTCTCTGGGGGGCAAACTAAAGTCCCCTATCTCTCTTTTAGCCTGCCTCCAATCCTCTTTCGAAATCCACTTATATTGAAAAGCTCTGTCCACAATAATTTTGGCTCTTAATTTTGCCGCATCCATACCATCGATACTGCAAATGTTCATCTCCCCGGGAGCCTTAGGTAACGCGGCCAACAAAGACGCTTCCGCCAAACTAAGGTCACTCAAAGGCTTTTGGAAGTAACGCCTGCTCGCGTAATTAGCCCCGAATATCATGTTTCCGTAAGGAGCGATTTTCAGATATTGACGCAGTACCTTATCGCGACCATATAACAACGTAAGCTCAATTGCGGTAAAACTTTCTTTGACTTTGAAATACCAATTTCTAGAGTGAGGCGCCTGCAGGCGAGCAACCTGCATAGCAATCGTAGAAGCTCCGGAAAAATCTTTCCGAACTACATAATTATTCCATAATGCTCTAATTACAGAAAAACCATCGACACCTAAGTGAGAATAGAATCTCTGGTCCTCAGCTGCGAGAGTCATCTTTTCCAATCCCGGCGGAATTGAATCAGGCAGTGGCCAGAAGCCAAAATTCCCATCTTTATTCTCTACAGAAGCTAAAAATTCCATATTCCTTTCTAAAAACAGTAAGGAGGGTTCAGGAGTTACCAAACGGCAGCAGAAAAAGCTGTGCAAGAAGGCAATAGATAAAAACAAAACAGGAATTAAAAAAAGAAATCTTAAATAAGGCTTAAAATCTTCAAAAGATTTAAACTTTTGTCTAACTATTACAATTACTTTCTGTATCAATTTTAAATGATTTTTTATTTTTCTTGTTTTATTACTATTTCAGCTCCGGGGCTATTACCGTTCACGCTCAGCTCATACATCATTTCAGCTTTAGCCGGTGGGTGAGTAAAGTTCCCTTCTATGGTCGCTCGCAGGCGGAAATAGAAATTATAAGTACCCGCCGGCAAAAAATCGAAATAATAGACTACCTTATCATCCATAAACGCCTGATAATCTACTTGATCGGTGGTCTCTCCGGAAGGATTAGCATCGGTAGAAGAAGTTTCCAAATTTGGATTAAGGGGTTCAAATCCCGCGGCAAACGGCGCCGAAACAGCAATAAAATGTCTGTCTTTAGGATTTACAACCTGTATATGCTCCTCTACCATATCACCTATTTTAAGAGAATGGACTGTTTCCGGTTCCTCGAGCATAACCTTTTTATCCGGAGCATCCGTTTTGGAAACATAAATCAATTCTCTTTTTACCACAAAGCCATGTTGTGCCGCCGCCACAGCGCTGCCCAATTTTTCCGGCAAATAACTCTGAGAATATTCCACATATAATTCTTCATCCCGGGATTTAGATTTTAAACTAACATTACCGGCTTCTTTGCTTTTAAGCTCAACCTGCAGGGCTCCTTTTCTCCCATCGAATTTTATACGATCGGTAGAATTTCCGTCTTTAAGATCAAATTCGGCAGTAAGATCTTTCTTTTTACCTTCCTGAATATAGTCCCGTAATGAAAGCAACGCGTTACTGTTAACATTTGTATTTCCCCATCCGTCGTCACTACCGAGGGTAACAAGTTCATCGACCATCATCTCGACTTTATCCGGAGAACTTCGGGATAAAGAAAAGGCGCTTATCAAACCCGACAGATTTGTTATTTCTGAAGCATGGACCTGCGCTCCTATTCTCATGCTCCTCTGCTGAAGACCTCCGAAGACTTCTTCTCCTTCTTTAAGTTTAAATACAGTCTCTTTCCATAATTCCTTTTCCAGATTGCCGGTGGTTCTACCCAATCTGGCATTACTCATTAAAATAGCTTTATATATCCTCGATTGACTTAATAAATCGACCTGCCCCGTCTGGGAAGCAAGTTCACGAAGATAACCAACGTCGGCTTCCCCAGCCATAGCTAAAGCATGTATAGCAGCACAACGCTCATAATATTTATAACCCGATAAAAATTGAGCGTAGTCCGACCGCAGAGATCTTTTAAGAACGCTTATGGCTCTATTCAACATTTCTTCATCCAGATTATATCCGGCATTAGAATTTTTAACTGTAATAAGAAACTCTGTAACATAGGCGGTTAAGTACACATAGCCTCTACTTCCGGGCCAATAGCCGAATAAACCACTCTGGCACTGAGATTTTTTAAGAAATTCCAGAGTTTTATTAACATAATCTTTCAAACGAGGATCAGGAGTCTCCAGGCCCAATTGTCCCCAGATATCATCATAAGCCAGGGCGGGATAAGCGTAACTGACTTTTTGCTCTATGCAGCCGTGAGGATAATGCATAAGGAACGATAATGCTGAAAGCACTTTAAGTATAGCAAGTTTATCACTGACTATTAAATCTCTGTGAAGAGTATTTTTTCTGGGAGTATCAAAAAGAGTCTTCCAGTAAAATGCTGAATCCCCTTTAACAATACCAAAAGTATCGGTTACAATGGGTTCTCTATCTAAAAGGAGCGGGATTTTTACCTGGAAAGCATCACCGGCTTTGTCATAACTACGCTGCAGGGCAATCTTAAAGGAAACAGAATCTATAAGCAATTCCCCTTTTTCATCATAACCGGGAGCCCTGGCTTCCATGTCCGCATACAGAGGTAGCGCCTCCTTAGAAGGCAGAGTTATTGTTCCTTTTTCTTCTCCCTTTAATATATCGACACCTTTTGTTTCAATCGAATATATTCCCTTTCCTCCCTCCCCTTCGACAACACGGGCTATTCCTCCCGCTTTAAACTTATCGCCGATTCTTATAAACCTCGGAAGAGCAGGTTGAACAATGACGGGTAAACGCACCGCAATTTTTGATTTCTGAGAACCGAAACGCGACGCCCCGGAAATTGCCACTGCCCGAACAGCGAAATTAGTAAGATTATCGGGAATTTTAATTTTAACCGTAGCCTTCCCGGAAGAATTGACGAGTATTCTGGAATTATAATACGGAACTGTTTTAAAGGTTTTTCTAACCGTTATTTTCCTGAGCCCTTCGAATTCTTCCTCTTCTTCGTAGTAACCGTCTCCAGAAGGTGATTCACCTAATCTTAAATCTCCTATCGCAAGGTTGCGGGAATCTCTGACACTTATATCCGATTTGACGGGATCGATAAAATTGTCAAGCGGGTCGAGCTTTTTCTCCTGTTTTAAAGCGAAAATGGCATCATCCACAAGCCAGAGAGTTACTTCTCCGCTTAAAGGTTTGCCTTTATTATCTTTTAAACTTATCTCCATATCCATCTCACTGCCGGGCAGAACAACTTTTTCATGCTCTAAATCGACATAAACCCTGTTGGAAGTGGGTTCTATTTTTAACCAGGTAGTGTTCGCGACAGTTTCGGGCTTTCCCAGATCGACTTTCTGTCCTTCCGGAAGAACTTTCGGCTGAGCAATCCGAGGACGCATGAGCAAAAAGCTAACCGGTACGAGAGGAACCATCTCGGGAAGGATTTTAACTTGAAGAGTCGCTTTTCCACCGGAAATATCAACCCACTTATATTCAGGCTTTTCATCTGGCATCTCGATTACGGATAAAGCTCTAGCATTTTGATAGGGACTTTTAAGAAGTATAGTGGCTATGTCTCCCGCTTCGTACGAATCCTTATCCGGTACTGTTTCAAAAATCATCTGCTTTGGTTTTTGCCATGCCATGGGCTTGTCTCCAGCGACAAACAAATCTACTTTTACTGCCTGCAAACGACCCAGTTTATCTTTAGCATTAATTTCCAGTATATAAACACCCGAGGATTGATCGGCAAATTTCACCTTAACCGGTCTTGTCGATGTTTCAATCTCACGCTCCTCTATTAAATCGACCGTTTCTGTAGTTATATATTCGGGTTTTCCAACCGTAAAATCCGTTTCCTTAAGATAAGAATGCCAGGCAATTTTTTTCAACTGAACAGAAACTTTATGGTCGGCAGATAATTTTTCATTAACATCGAGAGCGATTATTTCCGCTTCTATAGTGTTACCGGATGTCACGTAGCGGTTAGTTTTAAGACCGAGTATAAAAGAGGGTAACGCCACAACAGAGCGACTGCCGGATACGGTCTGCTGGTCTGCTCCCGTAACTGTCGCTTCGCATACATATTTTCTGGGATTACCATCCAGCTCAGATTGAGGATTAACTACAATTGTGGCTTCTCCGTTTTCATCTGTTGGCTTTTCCTCTTCGAGAGGTCCCGCCTGGGAACGATAACCTCTTGCTCCAAAACGGCTGTCTGAAGAAAGGAAATACCCTTCTATGCCTTCCGGCTGGAACGTATATGGAAAGGAGGTGACTCGCCACTTTACGCCCTGGTTCACGACTTTTCCTCCGGCATAGTAAGTGGCTGTTAACTTCACGGTAAAGGGTTTGTCATTTGGCACTCTATCCGGGCTGTGCAGTTTGACATCGAACCTGGGTATCCTGTAGGCTTCCATATCAAAATCAGTGCTAGCTACTACACCTCCATATTTTTTTTCTATTAAATTAACCCGGTATGTACCGGTCGGCAGGTTTTCCTCTTTAAATTCATGATAAAAACTACCTTCTTTTGTCAACTCTAAATCGTTTTCCCAGTTTACTCCTTCCGGGCTCTGAATACTGAGTAAAAATTTTCTGTTTTTTATTTGTGATAATTTTCCCTGAAAACGCCACCTTACATATCCTTTTATATAGACTTTTTCTTCCGGACGGTATATAGGACGTTCGGTAAAGACATGAGCTTTTAAGACTTGATCTTTAGAAAGATCATAAAAACTATATGAAAGCCACTGCAGCCAACCTGAACTATTACGAGACCAGTGGTTATCGGAAAACTCCGGAGGCGCAGCCTGACTTCGGGTATCTATTACCAGATAATCTTCCCCTTTATTGACCAAAACCCTCTTTACTGAAAATTTTTCGAACTTCTTCTTCGTTTCCGAATCATGCTCTATTTTTAGAAAACCATCTATATTAGTTTGTCCGTTTAAGATAGTTTCAAAATGTGATCCTTTTACACCCTCGATTATTATATTCGCGCCTACAACCGGTTCCCCTGTTTTATATGAAGTTACAGCGAATAAAACTTCATGTTTTGCCTCGATGGTACTCAAACATAAATCCGTAACCTGAATTTTTACGTATTGTCTTTCCTGTCTGCCACCCAATTTTCTGAATCCAATAAGATAAGTACCGGGCTGACCCTCCCCGCTTATTTCGGTAAGTCTTTTCTTTAAATCGATGGAGTTATGCCTTAATATCCCTTCTTTTTCAAGGTCTATAATCTTTGAATAATGGGGACTTCCAAGCATTTGAATATGTGAAATAATCTCAACTGTACTTAAGGGAGAAAGGATATCGTCTTCCCCAACTGGTTCTTCACCTGGACCGGGCGGGCACTCATCTTCATCGACCGAAACCCATGTTTCAGGAAAAGGCCAGAAAGCCTTATTCAAGGGATCTATTCGGTAAATTCTGAAATCTATATTCTTTATGCCCGAAGCTCTGATGGGAAAATGCTGAGGACCATATCTTTCAACTATACCAAAACTCTTATCCCACCTTATAAAAGTTTGCTCGCTGGGTCGGTAAAAATAAAAGCTGGATGATTTTTCCATCTCCAGACTTCTACCTTCCCTGTCCTCGAAAGATATCGGTTCAATTGTAACCTTATAAAGTTTATCGGTTTCTACGGTAACATTAATTTGAAGCTGTTCGCCGCTCAGTCTGAAATCAAAAGTTTCCGGAGCGGGAGAAAAATTAACCAGATTTTTCACCATAGATAAGCTTAACTCCGCCGGGGGACTTGAAAAATTAAAAATAAGTTCTCCGGACTGAGGCAATCTCAAAGCTTGATCTTTGTCGTAATGACTTCCGGAAGGGTTAATAGTAAATTGATGGGCTCTGGTACCCACTCCGTGAAGCCTGAATTCTTCCTTTGTTTTAAAATAATAAATCTGGGAAGCTTCTTCTAAGGAAGGATCATCTGATAGCCTAAGGAAGGTCAGCACTTTAAGTCCGAGAGAAAAGGGATGTTCCATTTCAAAGTAGTATTTATAATTATCCGAGGATGCCGTCCGTTCTGCAAGTTTTATGTTAAAATCTTTATCCGTATATCTTTTTTTCCCCTCTTTACCTATACCCGGCAGGAGATAGGACTCAAAAGTGACAAGATTGGAAAGAACGGATGGGTCCACATAATATTCGAATTCCATAGTAATTTTCTCGACTTCCCCGAGGCCTGTTTCTCCGTCTGCAGGGATAATTCTAACCGGAGGCGAAAGTAATGTCGATAATTCTTTGCTATAACCTCCGACACTAATTTTAAACTTTTCCATCGATGGCCATGGAATCGTCGGACGAAATTCCAATGTCCTTGAATCGAGCCAGCGAAATTCTCCGGGATGAGAGGGTTCCATCTTAATTATTTTTTCAGGTTTATCCAGAGGACCGCTTCCTCCGGGATGCATTTCCTTCTTAAAAAAAACGGTCAATGGATCGTATTCCCGCAGAAATTCTTCGGGCAGTATTGTAACATCCTTGTCGCTTAAATTCTTGAACTGCTTATAATCCGCGGGTTTATACTGATATGGTGTAGCCGCATAAGCGCTTAAGCAAACAAAATACAAAGCGAAAAATCTAAATAGGAAAACAATCTTTTTAGTCATAAACATTCTCCTTTACCTTTTACCAATAATTTTCTTTATCACTTCTTCGGGAGGCAAATCTGGCGGAGCTTTCTGTCCTACGAGTATCGGAGTACATGAAACCGCCTCCTCGGAAACGGGCACATGAAGTACGAAATAATATAGCCCTTTCTTTAAATTTAAATATTGTTGTTCTCCTTTCCCTATAAACTTCCAATCCGAATCGTATAATTTCGCCTGAACAACTTCTTTCTGAGTCTTAATTCCCAAACCGATTTTTCTCTCAGTCGGAATCAAAAAACTAAATATAGAGCTTTCACCCGGAGCGAGATATACTGTCGGTCTCATATCTTCTTCAAGATTTTTTACAGGCTTCAGACTGTAAATTAAATTAATATTACCCGGAAGCTCATAATCCATTAATCTTAATCCAAGTTTATATTCTCCCGGAGTCAAAGCTATTTGCCAGTCGAATCCTTCAAAAGCAGAAAAATAATGTATAATTTTACCTTCCTTTAATAACACTCCTATCATTTCTCTCTTAGATTTTAGACTTATATGTTTTGTTTCCGCGAGATTTAATGAAAACCAATTTATTTTATCAGTGAGATAGAATTCCGTCGGATTGGTGAGGCCAAGAGTTCTAAAAACCCGGAGAGAATGTTCCCATTTCGATTCAAAAACTTTACTATCTTTCACGAGATTAACTTTAATACCTCCGATCCCGTGAACAATTTTTAGAAAACCCCCGAAGTTTTTATTTTTTTCTTCCGAAGATACCCACAACACCTCACCATCTTTTACCTTTTCCTCGATCACCCCTTTGGAACTGAACAAAGTAATATTGTTTATATTTCCTTCATAATATAAAGAAATAGAACTACAGACCGGTTTTAATTTTGGAAGTTCAAGAGTAATCTCTCCGGGTTTCGAAAACCATTTTTCTATTCCGCTTTCTAAAGTAAGCTCTTTTTCTCTTTTAAACAATTTTTTCTTTAACGGTTCCCGTATTTCCAGCAACTCCACAACGAATTGCCTTTTTCCTTCTAAATCCAGCAGATATAAATCTCCGGAACTACCTTTAAAATCAAAACCCGCGACTTCTGCCTCAGTCGAGAAGACTTCCCTACCCGCGTCGGCATCATCCCAAACAGCGATTCCGCCCAAAGGAATTTTAACTTTTATAAGATACGAACTCTTCCCGGGTAATTTATAGCACCAACTTTCCGCCTTTGAAGAAGTCCATTCCTGCTGTCCGAGTTCAAGCACAGATTGCCCGGATATCGGGATATCTTTTCTTTCAACTTCGGCATAAATTTCTTCATCGAAATGCTCTGCCGATCCATTCCAGAACACGATAGTACTGGGAATACCATCAAAATCTACCGTCAAACATTTCCCTTTACTCAAATATTGTCCTTGCAGCACCGGAATCCCAGAAGGATCAAAATATCCTGTTTTTACTGTATACATCCCGGCAAAAGGTTGTCCGAAAGCCATATTAACCGAAATTACCGAGATAGTATTTTCATTCGGCACAAGAGAAAACGCTCTGGGAGTATTTTCAAGCAGAGAAATTCTTATATCTTCCCCCGTCTTTAATCTGTAAGGAGACAAAGAAAACTCAACATTTCCTTTATTTTCGAAGCTGACCTTCAACCAGAGTTTTTCAAACAAAGAAGAAAAATATAGTCCTTTTTCCGAACTAAAAGGAAAATTTTCCAAACTGGCAGTTTGTATTTCACTTAATAAATTACCGGAATTAACTCTATAATGACCGAGCCATCCAGACCCCATGTCAACATGAAAATATAAATTCTTTAATTCAGAATTCTCCGGAATCTTTCCCGACCATCCGTTCAACAGATTAGTCAGCGAAATTTCTATTGTTTCAACACTTTCATAAAGCAAACTCACTCTTTCATCCAGATGATCTTCCGACCAGATTTTCAACTGATAATCTCCATCACTGTAAACAGGCATCGCCAGCTCGATTGTTTTTCCTCTCTTCTCAGCTAACACTTCGATATTTCCTTTTGAATCGGTCTTTCCTATTAAACATCCGAGATTGCTTTTCCCTTTTAATGATACATTTATAACATTCGCATCTTTGGGTTTTTCAATCGGAAAGATTAAAATCCTAGCTTTTAAATCGAGCTCTTTTACCGTTCCGGACGAAACAGAAGAAACGAGAGAGTCCGGAAGAGTTTTCATGCTAACGAGTGTTTTAAAGGAACCGTCGCTTTCCGGCTGCACTTTTAAATAGTAACGACCTTCTTTTAAATACTTTGAAATGTTAAAATTCCAATCGAAAAGACCATCGTCGTTTTCCGCGATTAAAACACTGTCAGAACTGAAGAGTTTCGCGGACACATCGTCGGTCCCTTGACTGAATATTTCAACAACAGATTCTTTGCCGACACGAACTTCAAAGGAACGCGGATTTACCACCGTATAACTCTGACCTGAAATTAAAATATCCATATTAACAGCTAACCTGAAATCGATATGATTCTGCTCTTTAATCGATTTAACCGAAATTTCATAATCTCCTATCTCGAGATCAGCCTCTTTATTTCCCGACCATTTCAGAAGAATTTTTTCTTCATCTTTTCGTTTCAAACTTGCCTCAAACTTATCACTAACTGACAAATTTGCTTTTATAGGTGCAGGAATATGAATATAGAAAACTGCCGGTTTCCTTTTACCATCGATAATTTCTTCGACCCAATGAGAATTAACGGTCTGGTTTAATTCCAAAGCATGCGGACCCTTCCCTTTAAAGCTCGGAACATCTTCAATTTTTTCAAGCACCGTTATTCTTCTACTGGTCCGGTTCTCGGGAAGAGAAAGCAAATTATAAGAACCTTTAGAAAAATTATACTCGATATCAGCTTTTATTCCGGGTTTTAAAATCGGCCAACCTTCCTCATCATCGAGCCTGGCTCTAAAATAACCTTCCTGACCAAATGATTGTATTCTATACGTCCCGGGATTATCTACTCTAAAAAGATATGAGATACCTACACTTGAAGGAACCTCCGCGCGTTCCTCGCTACCGAGCTCCAACTTTCCACCCGAAATTACCTGATTAGCATTAAGAGACAAACCGAGATGCCCGGCTGATTCTCCGGTAGATTGAACGCTTACCTGGTATTCCCCGGGTAAAAGATATACTAATAATAAGGCGTTTCGTCCTAACCCGTTTTCGGACGCGGATTGTAAATTTGTAACAAATCGGTTACGAAGAGTAATCTTTGTACTCAATCTACCTATTGTTTCAAGCCGGTAAATTCCTGGAGATTCAACACTAACCTGATACACTTTACTTTCTTCTCGCCCGAGGTCGAAGAAAACCGGTTTCCCCGGCTTAACTTTCGGAAATTCAGGCAGCTTATCCAGAAATCCTGTCGGCAGCGATTTAGGCGGAGTATCGGGAAGACGTTCTAAGATTTTGCCGCTTGCATATACGAAAATATTATCATCCGTTGTATTTTCTATTCTTAATTTATATTCTCCCGGTTTTACCATGGTCGGTTTTGTGTATGAATTATTGTCTAAATGGAAAGCATACTGTTTATCTGTTACATCGGAAACCGAAATACGCGATTTTTTTCTTACTTTAAAAGGAACAGAAACTGTTCCTCCCGGAGAAAGATACACAGGTAAAGGATCCTCCAAAGATAAAGGTAAAAGTCTTAAAACAAGTCCCGCAACTTCCGGAGATTGATCGTTAATAAGCAAACTAAGACTTTTGGTTGGATCACTATCCAGCGGAATAGAAGGAAATTGTATGCGGGGCAAACCCGAATACAAGCGCTCTTCCTCTTCAGTGAATATTTTTTCAGCTAATCCTTTAACCATAGAAACAAGAGAAATGTGGTAAATATTTAAAGTGATAATACCTTTGTTTTCAGGATATAGGTGTAACTTGTGTAAACCCCGGGTCAAGTTCACAGAACCTTTCCCCGTTACACTTTTCGGAGAACGGTAATTAGGAGGTTTAACAACAAAATATTTCTCTATCTTCCATTTCGCTTCCACACCCATAGGGTTTATCACATACCTTCCCGAAGTTTCAACCCATAAATATAAACTCATAGAGCCTAAAAGATTAAATTTCCTGTAAAACTGGCGGATGTTCGTCAACGTGTCTACCTGCATATCGTAAAGCTTCAAACCACTATTTCGCGTCAGCACACCCGAAGTTCCGAGTTGATCCCCGGGCGACCCTGTATGTAATGAAGAAAGCCAGTATCGTCCTGTCGTTCTAACACTAAGAGAAGAGTTTAACTTTTCGAGTGTTTGCAGCTTGAATCTTTGCCCTTCTTCACCGAATACTTTGACAAGAAAATAGGGATTCGTATTACTGTGAGGGCTAAGCATACATCTTGGATCGTTTAACTTCACATGTATAGAATCTCTTTCCGTGACAGACTGATATGGATTATTATAACTAAAAGGACTTACCTCGATATTTAATAGAACTTTTTTTTCTGTTTCCAACAACATCCTGGAAACCTCAGAAGAAACAAGATACTGATTATAACCGAGAGAAGAAACTTCATCGAGCATAATTCCTGTAGTAGCAATCTTTGGTATTTCCCAGACAACATAAAGCGGATTTTCAGAACTTTCCTTAGACCAATTAGCCTGCTTTCCTCCGTAAGCGGTAAGCAAATACAATCCGGGATTAACCCTGACAACCATTTTCAAACACTTGAGAGGAGTTTCCTGCGTAGGATAGCTCTTTGAGGTTAATATTTCAGCATCCACTCTCCAGTTTCCGTCCTTCCAGAGTTCGAGATAAGATATATTTCTCCCTGCAGCTTCTATCTGTAAGGTTGTAATTGTATCGATTTCGATCCAGTAAGAAACTTGCTGTAGATCGAGTAGTTCTGTTTTGTGAATTTTATATGGAATTAAATATCTGGGATTTTTTTCATTTATTTCTTCAAATGAAAAAACTTTAACAGTAGCTTTACTTTTACCCTTTGTATGCGATAGAGTCTGTATTTTGTACTTTCCTTTTTCCAAAAAAAGGTCCAATCTCCCGTTTCTTTCGCCGTCTAATCCATCGATAGCACCCGGACCATTTTTTTTATCCCAAATCTGGATCGAGGTTCCTTCCTCGTTAAAAGATTGTATGGAATATCTACCCCACTTATTAACTTCAAAAACAATAGAGTACAAACCTTTTCCGTCAAAAGTCTTTTGTAATATTTCTTTTCCGAAGATTTTTAGGGTGCACACAAAAAACAAAAATAAAACAAACTGAGAAAAAATTTTACATCTTCTCACACTTTCCCTCCCTGCCAATAATATTCTACTTTTAATTTATACAGTTTAAAATCCGAACGCCTCTTTTACATAACCGTTAGCTCAAAATTTTATTTAACCCTCTTTAACCCTTCCTAAAAAGGTATGAACCTTAATATATAAACTATGATATGAAATTTAAGCCAATTCGTCAAGGTTTTAATAGTTGGAGTTTCATTATTTTTTCCATTAAACATACTATTTAACCTTAATTAAAAGTGAAGACTGCCCGTTCAGAAGGAAGTCTCTTAATCTTCATCCCCCCTTGACTCCGATATTTAAATGTCTATAATTGACCAAAAGATTAAATTTGTGTTTGTATAATTGCTAAAATTAATGGAAAAATTAAAAAATGGAGAAAAATATTAATAAGTCGAACTCCTCTCCCGAAATAAGTTTCGGAAAGCGTATACTTTTTAGCCTGCTGCTGCTCTTGATCGCGCTAAGCGTTCTATTGCTCGTGGAAGGAATTCTTCGGTTCTGTAACTACGGAGGAGATTTAAGTTTATTCGTCTCCGCTCCGGAAGAAATCTCGGATTACTACCGTTGTAATCCTGATATAGGAAAGCGCTATTTCTATCAACAGTTTACCATACCGGACCCACCGAAGGATCTATTCCTGAAGAAAAAACCGGAAAACGGGTATAGGATTTTTGTACTCGGTGGATCGACTACTGCCGGCTTCCCATACGGAAATAACCTGATGTTTTCCCGAATTCTATGGCGGAGACTTCAGGATACGTTCCCGGAGAAGCGAATTGAGGTCGTGAACACAGCCATGGCTGCAGTAAATAGCTACACCATACTTGACTTCATCGATGAAATACTTGAATATGAACCCGATCTCATACTCATTTACATGGGACATAACGAATTCTATGGGGCACTCGGAGTTGCCTCATTAGAATCGATCGGACAGAGTAGGGCAATTATTAAACTCTATTTAAAAATGCAACACCTGCGGTTATTCCGTCTATTGCGAACACTAATCAGTAAGGTAAAGACGATATTAGAGCGAAATCACGCTGACAATCCGGAGGATCCGACGGCGACTCTAATGGAGCGAATTGTTTCAGAACAGGTTATTCCCCTGGGAAGCGAATTATACGAACGGGGAAAAGAACAATTTCGAACTAACCTTGAGGAAATCTTGCGGATAGCAGATAAAGCGGACGTACCGGTCGTGTTGAGCGAGCTGGTAAGTAATGTGGGAGAACAAACCCCGTTTCATTCGGTACAATCAGACACTTTTCCTCCGGCAAATCAAGTGTATAAGCAGGCAAAAGAACTAGAAGAGCGGGGAGATTACGACAAAGCCGGACAACTGTATTTCCGGGCAAAAGATCTGGATGCCCTTCGATTTCGGGCAACCGAAGATTTTAATAACATAATCTACGAATCGGCTTCCAAATACAAAATCACAGTAGTACCAATGAAAAATATTTTTGAAAAGCACTCTTCACATGGCATCATTGGAAAGAAGCTAATACTCGAACACCTTCATCCTAACGTTGACGGCAATTTTCTTATGGCAGACGGGTTTTATAGAACAATTAGGGCAAAAGGCTATATCGGCTCGAAGTGGAATTCGAACCACATCCAAAATGCTTCGGTGTACAAAAGAGATTGGGGAATGACTCCCCTAGACACGGTATACGGCAATCTGAGTATTCGCTGGCTTAAGGGAGGTTGGCCATTTCAGCCTAAAGAGTTCCAAAATACGAGTCTTGAAACCTATACCCCGAAGAATAAGGTGGATTCGGTGGCACTTAAAGTATTGGTGGATAAAGAAATCGGTGTAGAAGCGGGTCATCTTACCCTGGCTCAATATTACCGAAACCATAAAGAATACCATAAGGCTTACCATGAATACAGAGCACTTATATATACAATACCCCACGAGGTCATGTTCTACGAAGGTGCCGCGCAAATGCTGCTCAAGTTGGACAAGGATGAGGAGGCCCTTTCAATTTTAAACGAATCATTGCGGATCATAAAAAACGACTTTGCTATCAAGCACCTTGCGCGCATGTATCTGCAGCAGGGAGATGTGAACCAAGCCCTGGCTTATTGCGATGAGGCAGGGACCTCATTGACAAATGACCCGGAATTTCTAAACACACTCGCTCATGTTTATATCTGCCACGGACAAGTCGACGAGTTCCGGAAAATGCTTGAACATATGCGATCACTTAAACCCGAATCATTCAAACTAATACAGTATCATGTTTCACCGAATACCCAACTCCTGGCAGTACGATATAACTCCGCTTCTACAGTATTTTTAAAAGAACGCGATTTCCGTACCGCCCTGGTATTGCTAATCCAATCGCTGAGCCTAAAAGAAACGGCTCTTGCAAATAAATGGGTCGGACAGATATTTCTTTTTCAAAAAGATTTCAATAAAGCCCTTCCTTATTTACAGAAGGCAGAAGCCATGGGATTAAAAGAAGGAGATTTATATTATAATCTTGCAGCGACAAACTACTACCTAAACAATAAAAAAGAAGCAGTTCGGTACTTAAAAAAATTAAAACAAATAAAACCAGATCATCCCGACCCCTCCGGCTTACTGAACAAATTAAATCTGGATTGAGTAGATCGATGTATATTCTTGGTATTTCAGCCTTTTATCACGACAGTGCCGCTTCCTTAATTCGGGATGGTACTATTATAGCCGCGGCGCAGGAAGAACGATTCTCCCGCATAAAACACGACTATAAATTTCCAACCCAGGCTATCAATTACTGTTTAGGAGAAGAAAGGATTTCTCCATCGGACTTAGAATATGTAGCATTTTACGACAAACCATTTCTAAAATTCGAAAGAATTCTCGAATCGTATTTGCACTATGCGCCAATCGGAATTAGTTCCTTTATAAAAGCCATACCTGTCTGGATAAAAAAGAAAATCTGGATAAAAAGCCTGATACAGGAAGAACTCCCCGGCTTCGACGGTGAAATTCTCTTTCCGGAGCATCATAGGTCACACGCAGCCTCGGCATTTCTCCCATCTTCTTTCTCTGAAGCCGCCATTGTAACAACGGACGGGGTCGGCGAATGGACTACCACCAGCATCGGTTTCGGAAAAGAAAATTCTGTCAAACTACTGCAGGAACTCCAATTTCCGCATTCTCTTGGTATGCTTTATTCCGCGTTCACCTACTACACCGGTTTCCGGGTTAATTCAGGAGAATATAAAGTGATGGGATTGGCACCTTACGGGAAACCAAAGTATGTTCAAACTATTCTGGATAACCTTATAGACATAAAAGAAGACGGCTCGTTTCATCTCAACCTGGAATATTTTAATTTTCCGGTGGGGCTTACGATGACGAACCGAAAATTTAACCATTTATTCGATGGCCCTCCGCGCAAACCGGAAAGTAAGATAACGCAGAGAGAAATGGATTTAGCACGCTCTGTGCAGGAGGTAACCGAACTTATCTTAAAACGGATATGCCGCCACGCGAAAGTAGAAACAGGAGCAAAAAATTTAGTATTAGCCGGCGGAGTTGCGTTGAATTGTGTAGCTAACGGAAAATTACTGCGCGATAACGCTTTTGAAGATATCTGGGTTCAGCCGGCAGCCAGTGATGCCGGCGGAGCGCTGGGTGCAGCGCTTTCTGTCTGGTATGAATATCTGGGAAATTCACGCGCTGTCGAACATGGGTATGATGCCCAGCAGGGTTCCTATCTCGGACCTCGATTCAGTAATTCGGAGATAAGGGAATTTCTGGAAAGCCATCATATTCCTTTTCACCAATTATCAGACACCGAAGTAATAAAACAGACAGCAACATTGCTGGCAGAGAAAAATGTAGTCGGCTGGTTTCAAGGGAGAATGGAATTCGGTCCGCGGGCACTTGGAGCGCGAAGCATACTCGCAGATCCTCGTTCCCCGGAGATGCAAAAGAAATTAAATTTAAAGATTAAATTTCGTGAGTCGTTCCGGCCATTCGCGCCATCCGTATTGGAAAATGCCGTAAAAAAATACTTTCAATTCGACCGGCCCAGTCCATACATGCTATTTGTTGCCGAGGTCGCCGAGGACAAACGCCGCCCAACAAGCAAAGAAGAACAACAATTATTCGGAATCGACAGATTGAATGTCGTAAGGTCAGAAATACCGGCAGTAACTCATGTCGACTGCTCCGCGAGACTCCAAACAGTTAACGAAAATACAAATAAAAAATACCATGCCCTTTTGAAGGAATTCGGGAAACAGACCGGGCATCCCGTTCTCGTAAACACCTCCTTCAACGTACGGGGAGAGCCCATTGTCTGCACCCCTCATGACGCGTATAAATGTTTTATGCGAACCGAAATGGACTATCTGGTTCTTGAAAATTATCTTTTAGATAAAAAAGAACAGCCCGAAACCACTCCGGGAATCTCCTGGAAAGAAAATTTTGCAATGGGTCGATTCACCCCGAAGAAATCTCCAATAATGGATACCTCGAAATTTAAAGACCGACGGGAACTACGAAAATTCGGAATCGGGCTTTCAATCATTCTGGCAATCCTCGGGACTATCCAATTGATAAGGGGAATTTCCCTATTTCCTATATTTTACTCGACCGCCGGTATGGTCCTTGCATCAGGATTGCTTTTCCCCGTAATCTTAAAACCGCTGTTCATTTTATTCAGTTACATAGGATTTGCCTTGGGATGGGCAATGACCCGGATTATCCTCTCAGCGCTTTTCTTCCTGGTACTAACACCTATTAGTCTGCTCTCGCGTCTGGTGGGAAAGCGTTATCTACAGACAGATATCGGGAAGAATGAAACCAGTTACTGGAAAGAACATCGGGAACAGACCGCTTCAAAAGAATATTTTGAAAAGCAATACTAACAATAGGAGGTTTTACCATATGCGTATCCAACAAAACAATAACAGAGGAGAATTATTCTATGTCTAAAATGTCCATATTAGGCGAGTTCTGGGAGTTTTTACGCGCCCGTAAAAAGTGGATTCTGGCAGTGATTGCCTTCTTTCTTTTATTGCTGGGTATTTTGATTGTATTTACGGAAGGGTCAGCACTGGCGCCCTTTATTTACACCATCTTTTAACTTCTACCGAAACCGCTATCATACGGGCACAGAAAAGAATTCCTCTGCGGAAGAACGCAGACATGAACATTCCTTCCCTTATAAATATTCTACTTTATCTTTTTCAGTTAAGCGTTGCGCTAAATCTTACAGCCAAGCTGGTACCACTCCAATTCTCATCAACTTCCTTGTCCGGAACCGAGAAATAACCAAATCCACCGGAGACTCCCAGCCCCCAGCTGCCACCAACCCACCATTCTTTTCCTAAAGTCACATCAATGGCCGGACCAGTATCTGTCTCTCCGTTAAATATCCCCAGTACTTCCACCGACATCACCGAAAAACCTACAGAACTAGATATATATAAATTGGCCGGCATAATGTAGTATGTCATTCCAATTCCAAAAGAACCAAGCGTAACATCTCCTAGAAAATCTCCGGAAGACTCTCCAATTTCTGCAGCCGGTTCAGATAACATCCAACCGTACAAAGTGGCATGCAAGGCCATGTTTGGAAAAACTACCATCCCAATAGCCATGTTCATATCGCTGCTTAGACCATAAAGCTTTATAGCTGAAGGATCACTATACTCCGCCTGAGCTCCGCCGAGACCGGTCGATAATCTCAGAAAAAATCCACCATTATGGTCACGGGGACCTGCAAACGCATTTATAGATAATACAATCAGGACGAGAGATACCAATACTGTTTTCTTTCCGAAACTATATTTTTTCATAATACCCTCCTTTTTTAATAACAATTTATTCTGAATAAATTATATTAATACTTTCCAAAGCAAATTTTTTTACAACCCTTCCAAACAAATGATAAGAAACCATTTGATATTTGTCAAGCCAAATAATCCTGGTGCAACTCCAGACAAAACCTCGATACAACAAACTGCTTGACATTAAAGTTAAATTCCCTTATAATATATTCAAACCGCTTTAAGAAATTTGTACTTTTTATCACTTTAATTATACACGAAAAAAGTGGGAATTGAGAAATTTGCTCTTTAAAAAATTATGTAAGGAGGTACGAATGCGATTATTTAGATCTTTACCAATACTAATTATATTATTTTTACTAATTATCTCATGTGGTTCATCTCAAAAGAGCGTAATGACGGCAGTTTCTTCACTCAGGCCGAGAATTAATGAGGGAGATACAATTAAATATGAAAGTAAATTAATATCCAATAGCAGAATGTTTATTAATACATTCGAGTATCCTGAATTACAATATTATGGCAAAGCTAAGATTTACACAATTGTAACAAAAAGAGAGGGAGATTCAACCAGTTTCAAATCAGGTATTATCGATGCTTCTTCCTCTCTACGTAGAACAGGGTATCGTCTAAGTTCAATTCATATCAAAAATTCAATTCATATGGACTGGGACGATCTCAAAGGCAAAGAATGGGAATACACTTTAACCTCATCAGGTCTTACAAAATCCTCCGATGAAGGAATCGACCAGTTTTTATGGCTTCTGTTTCCCTTCTTCCCTCCGGAAGAACCAGTTACTGTAGGAACATCCTGGGAAAGGAAAATTGGAAAAGGATTTATAATTAATTACCGTTTTCTTGAGATGAAAGGAGATAACGCTATTATTGAATTCAAATACAAATATAAAGGAACAAAAGAACCTGATGACTCTGAAATAGATGAAATAATCTTTGAAGAAGAAACAAAAGCTAAAGTAACACTTAACACAAAGACTGGTAAAGTAATGAAAATAGATATAGAATCGGATGAAAAAAGAACCGCAAAAATTAACCAGAATCGTTTAAGAATATACTTTGATGATGATTGGGATATTAAAGTTATAGAATGAAAATCCTTTCATATAATATATTTAAATACTTATTAATTAACTTCATCGCTATTACGCTTTACTCCGACACTCAATCCTTTTCCGGAAAAATCAAAGAAGCAGATGCTTCCATACTATATGATTCCACCTTTTACGAAATAAATAAAGACGGAACTTACACTACGACCTATCATAAAAGAATAAAAATGCTATCACAAAACGGATTAGAAAAATTCGGACATAAAAGTTTTGCTTTCAGCGCTTCTTCGGGAACAATAGCAGTTATTTTTGCCCGAGTATATAAACCCGACGGAAAAGCAATAGATCTCTCCTCGAAAAACATAGAAACCTTCAGGAAGCCCGCGTGGGAAGGATCAAAAGAATTCATTCCAAACATTTACTACCTTAAGATAACTTTTCCACAGTTAGAAATAGGTGGTGAAATAGAATACAAAGTCAGAGACATCTTCAGGGGCAGTGCAATCGATAATCATTTTCAAGGTTATGCCTTCTTCGAAGATGTTGAACCAATAGGGCAAAAAGTTATCATAGCCGACGTCCCAAAAACAATGGATTTAAAATGGAAGTTTATAGAGAATAAGACAGCTCATAAAAAGAGTAAATTATTTTTTAATAAAGAATTAAAAGGCAATCGCGTTATAAACGTTTGGAGCATGGAAGAAATTTACCCTATCGAACCAGAGCCGGCAATGCCCTTCTTTGTAAATTTATCTTCCCGATTACTTATCTCCACTCTTCCTTCCTGGGAATTTCTATCAAATTGGTATTACGAAATTTCTAAAAAAGCATTCAAAACCAATATTGATATGCGCTTACTCTTAAACGATGTAGTAAATGAAAAAATGAGCAGAGAAGAAAAAATAAGAGCCTGTTTCAACTGGGTTGTTGAAAATATACGTTATGTCGAAACCACTCTTACCGGACATAAAGCCGGATTAAGACCCGCCCCGGCGCCGAAAACTTTGAAAAGACAATATGGAGTCTGTAGAGATATGGCCGCTCTCTTAATTTCAATCCTGAAAGAAGAGGGTATCGAATCCTCGATAGCACTTACCAATACAACAATGAAAACCGAAGAATCCCTACCTGTAGATCAATTTAATCATACAATAATTGCCGTAAAAACGGATACAAATTATTTATACATCGACCCAACACCGGATAATTCAAAAGAGTTCTTACCTGCATACGAATACAACGGACAGGCGGTCCTCGTTTGTACCGAGGAAGGAGAACCTTTAAGATATACTCCTCTGGAAAAACCGGAGAAGAATAGCCTCTTCATCACAGCTATATCTAATCTCGAAGCGAATAATGAATTAATGGGAAACCTAACTGTTGAACCTAAGGGATATATGGACTTAAAGTATCGTAATACATTAAGAAAAAATACACCGGAGGAAACCAAAGAAATGATTGTCGATTTCGTAAAAACAATAAATTCCTCCGCTGTAATCGATACTTTTTATATAGAAGGATTATCTTCAATAAAGGAAACCCTTTTAATTAAAATAGAATATAGAGTCAGAAATTACGGAAATCAGATGGGAGACATTCTATCTTTGCATTCCCCAATAAGAAATTCATGGGAAACAGATAATTTTTTCAGAGGCATTAATCCTTTTGTATTAAAAGTTAGGAAATATCCCGTGGATATGGAAATAGTTTCAAATATCTCCTATCACGAAGAACTCATAATAGAAAATACTTTTAAAATCGCGAATACCCCTGACAACTATGAATTTTCAAACGAATATATATCTACAAAACAGAATTACAAAGTACATAAAAATAAAATTATAATAGATTCAAAATTTATAGTCAAGGATCCTGAC
>Ga0315534_1000284_pt1 | contig 33594 bp, 27 predicted proteins | sample SalMarSW160240MG_FD_203094 | JGI IMG/M metagenome (GOLD analysis project Ga0315534, IMG submission 203094) | Salt marsh sediment microbial communities from the Plum Island Ecosystem LTER, Massachusetts, United States - Salt Marsh Sediment SW1602-40 ...
AACTTGAAGAAGGGCCAATGGTATCTGCCCAATTAGTTGGAGTAGATGAAACAAAACCAGATACGATTAAAATTGAAATGCCTCTCAAGGTTAAGTTTCTAGAAACTGAAATCAAAGGCGAAACCAAAGTAGATCTTGGTTTTGAACCAAAATAATAAATTTATTTATTTTCTTTTTATTATTATAATATATTTAGCCATATAGGTGGATCTTAATCAAAAAAGTTCTCAAAATTATTTTATTATCAATTATCGCATTATCCATTTCCTTAATTCCAATTTACTTAATTATAGATTTCCTTAGTCCATCCCAAATTCGAAACATCGAGGTTTCTTTAGAGTTTAAGGGTGATAATGCATATTTAATGGTTGAAGACCAAATTAATATGAATTTAACGCATTATAGAACTCCGGGTACCAAAGGTAGAGAAGATTGTGCAAATTATTTCATAAACAAATTTAAGGAGATTGATGAAAACTTTTCTTATATCTTACATAATTTTACAGTTTTATCAGTGAATTGTCAAAATGTCGTTTTTAAATTAAATGAACATTTAGATAATATTGTTATACTTGCATCTCATTATGACTCAAGGGCAAAAGCTACGAAAGATCCAAATATCTCTTTAAGATCTAATCCCGTACCAGGAGCCAATGATGGAGCAAGTGGATGTGGGGCACTTGTTGAATTAGCGCGCATTTTATATAATCAAAGATTGAATTTAGATTGTCAAATTTGGTTTTTATTTTTTGATGCTGAGGATCAAGGATATGATTATGATGCCGGAATAACTGGATGGAATTGGTGTGAAGGTTCAACTCGATTCGCCAATAATTTAATAGATTTTTATGATCCTAATGAAAATTTTGATTGTTTAGTCTTGTTGGATATGGTTGGAGGAGATAATCTACAATTTATTAATGAACAATATTCAACTTCCTCACTTCTTCAAGAAATTTTTGAAATCGGAAGGCAATTAGGATTTGAACAAGCGTTTCCAACAAATCCAATTTCATCTTCAATTACTGATGATCACGTGTCTTTTATGCAAAAGGGCATCCCCTCCGCAGATCTAATAATTAACTTTTGGAATAATCCTTCTTGGAGCTATCATCATACTACTCACGATGATCTATCTCACATTTCAAATCATAGCCTAGAAATAACAGGTAAAACAATTGAGCAATTCATTTATAACAATTATTTAAATATCCCTGAAAATAGTTATAGAGGAAGTTATCCATGGAATGAAGATATCAATTTAATAGATACTGATATTTTGACGATATTAATAATACTAATATCCTTGCTAGCAGTGTTTAGCTTAGCTTTTATTGGGTATAAGAGATATATTAAAAAAGAAAGCGATATAGTAAGAATAAATCAGTGATTTAAACATGGATATATTTACTCATCTAGTCGTTGGAGCACTCATTTATAATCTATTTCTCAATAAAGTAACTTTTGATTATTTAATCTATGCTTTGTTTTTTGCGATTTTACCCGATTTGGATATCTTTCTTTTTCCATTAAGAAAAAAATTTAAATCGAATTATCTCGAACATCGATCTGGTTCACACTCATTTATAATAGGCGTAATAATATCTTCGATTATTGGAGCTGTGTATTCATTCATAACAAATCAATCTTTCTACATTTTATTAATAATTGGAATTATATTTTATAGTGTTCACATCTCTCTTGACTTACTCAACACTACAAAAATACCCTGTTTTTATCCTTTATCTAAAAAAGAATATTGTTTCTATATTGAAAAAGCAGGAAGCTCGTTTACATTGCTAACATCTTTGATCTTTTTAATAAGCCTTTTATTAATCAACAATTTTTTACCTAACACAACCTTTTTTCCATTTGTAATTAATTTATACACTTTTTTTACATTCGCATATTACCTTTACCGGATTTTCACGAAAATTTGGATTAATTCCCATCTTAGAGAAAATCAAAAGTATTTTCCCGGAGTTTTACCTTTTTATTATGTCCTCTTTAATAAAGAAATAAAGGATAATAAGCTGTCATTTTGTATTGAAAAGAAGTCTCACATTTCTGGATCTAAACTTATATATAAGAATGAGGAAATCCTAACACCTCAAGAAATGGACTTTTTTAATGATGCAATGGAATTGTGTTTGAAAAACTATTACTTTTCAAAATGGACAAGTTTACCAGTCTTTTTGAGAAATGATGGGATTTTTTCAGCAAGATTTTACTTTCTTGAACCAATGGTGCACTCAAGAGCAATGTATATGCAATATGATTTTGATAGGAAAACGGCAGAACTTATTGGTCAAAATCAAAGTTTTGATCGTATAAAAAGCACTCCGAAAAATAATATTCTTAGTTGAAATTTTATATTGCTATTTTTTAAATCCTAATATTGCTCGATGTTTTGTCTTATCAAGGTATATTTTTTTAATATCAAATCCTTTGAATACTTTATAGATTTCGCGTTCAGTAAAAAAATGATGAAGTAGCCCTTTTTCAGGTCCTGAAAGCGGGATATATGTGCCTTTTTCAATTTTTTCAAAATTTGGATGATTATTTTTACTGCTAAGCTTAGATATTGGAACGGTGATAAAAATTAACCCATTAGGCTTTAAAACACGGTGAATTTCTTGAATCGTGAATTTTATTTTCTTTATAATATTATGATGCATTGCTTGGATGGAAATAACAGCATCAAAGAAGGAATCTTCATAGGGAAATTTCTCTTCCATTCGGTGAATCGTTAAATTACAATTTAGATGATTTTCTGTTAGCCATGTTTTAGCAATTTCGATTCCTTTATGAGAAGCATCAAGACCATAGACTTCAAATCCTTGGCTTGCAAAAAAAATTAAATGGCGACCTGTACCACAACCTAAATCTAGAATGCGTTTCGAATTTTTCTCTTTTAAAATATCGACGATATCCTTCATATCACGATGGGGTTTAGTAAAAACTTTCCCCTTGTCTTTGAAAATAGAGTTCCAACTGTCCATTGTGCTTCTTTACCAGATAATTAATATTCTTAATGTGTGCATTCCCAAAAGTAATGTCCATATTTTTCTTTAAATTCTTCAGCAAATTCATTTATTTTTGGTCGTATGAATTCATATCCGTCTTGAATGCATTCATAATTAACTGGAAGTGAACCTAACACTTCCCCATCAACTTGGCATACATATGATTCACGTTCAAATGTCTTCATCTCTATTCTCACTTTCTTACTCTGATATTCTTTAATATCAGGATGAGGGAGTAGAGAGGCATTGTACATTCTCCTGAATTGTCTAGCTAATTTAACCTTATCAATATTTACAACACTTATATCAAAAAGACCATCTTCAGTACTAGCTCGTTGACAAATAAACATCCCTCCACCGTATGCTCCTGAAAGTCCAACTGCAGCAAGATTGGCCTCACCCTCATATGTATCATTATCCATTTTAACGATGATCTCTTGGTTTTCCCATTCTTTTAATAAGTGTAAAATAATCATATTATAGTCCTTTTCTTTGTTTTCATTTGATCTACGAGCTACCTCACTGTCGAACCCTTGAGAACCAATGCCTATGAAATATCGTTCCGTTCCGTCGTCTCTTTTGGCATGACCTATATCAGATTTGCTTGAATACCCTTCTGCAATAATTTCACAAGCACGTTTTATATCTGCTCTATAGCCTACTGCCGCGGGAATATCGTTTCCAGATCCCATGGGTATAAAACCACACAATTCCCCTGTATTTGATGTGATAACTCCATGCAGTACTTCGTTTGCTGTACCATCACCGCCAGCTCCGATTACACGATAACCGTCTTTAGCAAATTGGTATGCTAATTGCATTGCGTGTTCTGCATATTCAGTTGCGTGTAAATTATAAGAAACATTTAATTTATCTAAGTATTTCTTTACATCTTCAATTTCTTCCCTAACTTTCCCTTTATTAGCAATTGGGTTATATATTATTGCATAATCGACCATAAATTTCACATCGTATACTGGGTATAAAGCAGTTTAAAAAGATGTTTTAATGTTATTTTAAACATTAACCTATAAATACCTTTTTAAAATCTTGAGATAATTATGAAGAGAGCTAATAAAGCTTTTTGAAACAATCCCAGTGTTTAAAAAAACTGCCCATATTATATACTAAATATAAAAAAATTAGCCAGATATTGTAAAACCATCAAAAATAATAGAGGGAATTTCACCAATATCGGTTAATTTTGAATCATTTCCAATAGCAATGATTTGGTTAAAAGATTTATATAAATTACCCGCAATAGAAACTGAATCGATCGGATTAGTAATTTCACCATTTTCAATTTTGTATCCTTGTGAACTAACTACAGAGAAATCACCAGAAATTAAATTCGCAGTATGCATTCCTAATAAATAATCCATTATAAGAATTCCATTTTCAACTTCGGTAATCAAACTCTCATAATCCTTCGAACCAGGGGAAACACAAATAGAATTTGGAGTAATCATTGGTATTGATTCATATATTTGTAGTGCATCTCGCTTAGCATTACCTGTATTTACAGATCCGTGAATTTGACTGTAATAATTATCAAAAATAAAATTTTTCAGAATACCCTTTTCAATAATAGGAGTTCTTTGACGTGCAAATCCTTCATCATCTATTGCTTGAGTTTTAGGATCTTCAGGTAATTGGCCATTGTCAATTATATTAAGAAAAGGAACTCCAATCTGTGAATTAATTTTATCTTCAAAAGCACTTCTTCCTTCTACGACACTTTTTCCATTGATGCTATTATAAAGTGCTGCTTGTAGAAGTTGTCCAGTAGTATCATTATCAAATAAAATTCTCATTTGACCTGTATAATCAAGTGGTTTAGATTTCAGCATTTTTACTGTTTTTTCAGCAACTTGATTACCTAATCCCTCAAATTTTGGGATCCCACGACCTAAAACATAACCATATGATGCTTTAGTTTTCGAATTTTGCGTAGCTGTTATTTCTGCATAAATTTGGCCATTTGTAATGGCAGAACTTTTTGAAATTCCGAGTGTATTTCCAATCGCTATCACTCCATAAGATAAAGAAGCATTGATCTCAACTGATTTTATACGGGCATCATAATTTTTTGCTTCATCATAAATTTTTAGAGTACCCTTTACCACATCTTCAGGAGAAAAATTAATTATATCTGTATCAATTCTTCCTTCATTTCCAATTTTAGTATCTTGGACGAAAGTCTTCCAGTGATCATCATCCTGAGTGTTTTTCGTAGCTTCAAGAGCAGATTTTATAGCAAAAGATATTTCTGAATCTTCAATTCCTGAAGCTGAAGCAAATCCTATTTTCTGTCCCACTTGACATCTACAACCAACTCCAATTATTCCTCCTTGTTTAGCATCTATCAATCCTGTATTCATTTGAACTGTTATGTTTTGAATATTGCCTATATATAGTTCCAAAGCGTCAGCTCCTAAATTTTTACCTTCTTTTAGTCCTGAATCAATTTTTGCTAATAGATTAGATTTCCAATCATCAAAATCAATCATCAATTTGATTCACCCCCAAATCTTACATTGTTGACAACTAATTTTGGACCTCCAAGACCTACAGTCAATGGACTCTGTCCTGATTTTCCACATCCTCCAAAAAATGGTGCTACGATTTTAATTTCTTTCGTAGCGTTTTCGATTCGAGTAATAAAATCAAGAATATTTCCAGTTAAACTAACATCTCGTAAGGGGTATTGTATTTCCCCGTTTTCGATCCAATAAGCTCTATTTGCATTAAATAAAAAGTCCCCACTGCCCTCAACTTGTCCACCAGCGGATTGTATTGCATATATGCCTTTATGTAAAACTTCAAGTGCTTCTTCTTCACTATTTAAATCCCCTGGACCAAAATATGTATTTTTCATTCGAGGAATTGGAGCAAATGTAAAATCAACTGCTCTGGAATTACCTGTTAATTCGCCTCCTAATGCTTTAGCTGTTGTACGAGAATTTAAAAATCCTTTATAAATTCCATCTTCAATCAATATAGTTTTTAAAGTTTTAATTCCTTGGTCGTCATAAGGCAGAAAGTACGGAAAAACTAAATTGGAGCGATTTAAAACACCTTCATCAATTATGCTAACAACGTCCGAACCTAATTTTTGATTAAGCTTATCATGAAGAGGAGATCCTTTGCTAAGTAGAAGATCAGCCTCTGTTAAATGTCCAAATGATTCATGAGCAAGAACTCCTCCCAATAAATTCTCTATAAGTGCTCTAAATTCACCAGCAGGAGCACGTTTTGCTTTACCTTTTTCTTTAGCCCTTAAGGCTGCATTTTTTCCAAAATCTTCAGGTGTTAGCCCATCGTTTTTAAAAGCTTCTAATCCTACAGATCCGCCTCTTCCGTCAAATCCAGTAACTAAATTTCCATTGAATTTAGATACTACTCTACACCTAATATCAAAAAGATTAGGCTTCCAATTTATTTTAGTCCCTTCAGAATTGGTAAAGATTTTTTCTCCATACATCTCACCTAACAACAAATTTAGAGAGTTTATATTCTCTCCATATTCTTTTGCAGAAGATTCCATTCTATCTATTAATTCTAACTTACTTTCAATATCTATTAACCAAGGTGGTTCTTTTAAATCATGACTTAGTTGTACTTCTATAGGATCTTTTCGATCTATTTCAGATCTTATCAGTACAGAGGGAGCGATTGCTTTTGCTATTTTAAGAGCTTTTAATATTGTACTTTCCAACACATCACTATTGAGATCTGCAGAAAAAGAATAAGCTGTTGCACCTTGATAATAAACATTAAATCCAATTCCACTTCTTTTAGATGTTTTGAATTGAGTTATTATCCCGTTTTCTTTTATAACCGTTTTTAGAGTAGTTGAGTCATAACGGGCATCAACAAAATCTGCCCCTAAGGATTCTGCTTTTTGTATTAGTGTTTGCATTTTATCAAACATGAGTTTTCATAGTAGGTTAATAACATAATAAATAAAAATTTTTTTTAAAAAATTGAGTTAGCACTTAGAGAATTAGATTTTCACGAATTCCATTTGGATGATAATTAGAAAGAGTACTTTTTAATGGATCTTTATTTTTCTTTCCATTGTATGCCACATTGGTCGCAAGTATATTTCTTTCCATAAATACGAGGATAAGAGCAGAGCAAATCAGATTTATCGGTCATTTCATGGATTTTGTATAAGTTAAAATCTCCACATATTGGACATACCCGGCGCCCTTCTGGCTTTGGGATGATTAACATATCTCCGTGAGGAATGAAACCATTTAGCATATCTTTATACAAATCCTTGCTAAATATTCCATGATTAAAATCTCCCTCTTCAAGGTTATCGATCATTTCCTCTAATTGATTTTCTTCTTCCTTACAAATTTTCATATAACTTAGAATTATTGGTTTAATTTCATTATCTCCAGGTAAACGACTAAACTTTTCATAGAAATTATCAATAAAGGACAAAACTCGTCGCTTCTCGATAGAAAAACCCAAATCTTCAACCTTTTCAATAATATAAGTTACAATTTTTTCTTTTGAAAGAGGTTCTTCCATAAACATGATTATCTTCTTAACCCAATACCCTTTTATTATTTTCAGATCGAACTTGATACTGACATCAAATAAATAAGACGTTATCATTTATATTAGTTTCTTCTCAGTACTTATTCATGAGAGAATATTTTTTTGCCACGTTGAGCTAATTATTCAAGAATAAAGTTCTAACGGTATGAAGAGAATTAAAATCTGAAAGATAGTTCTTTTTTAAAAAATCGTTTAAATATTTACAAAAAATCCTCGTGCTATAAAAATATAAATGTGTATTATTATTTTACTACTCAAGAACGCCTCAATATCTTAATTATGGAAACAACAAACAAAAAAACTCTTTCAGAAGATAAGAAAAAACCAATTATTAGGAAAAAAGTTATCATCGCTGTATTATTGATGAGTTTTGCTTTTTTTGGTTCATTTCTCATTTATTTTGTTTTACAAATTAGTCTCAATACCCAAACTCCTATAGTCGTTGTAGTTTCAGGTTCTATGTCACCAACTATCAATAAGGGGGATATACTATTTGTAAAAGGGACAGATCCTTCCCTGATTAAGAATGGTTCAGCCATAGAAAAAGATGGTGACATAATTGTTTTTGATGCTTATGGTTTATGGGCAAGCGCGCCTTTAGATCCAATTGTTCATCGAGTAGTAGACAAGTGGTATGATAATGATACTTGGTATTTCAGAACTAAGGGAGATGCCAATTCTTTACCAGATCCCGTTCCAATACCAGGAGATAAGGTAATTGGAGTAGTCATTGGAGGAATACCTTTTATCGGTTGGATAAAAATATTGCTAACAGAATCAGGATTGTTAATCCCTTTACTCATTATTATTTCAGTTGTGTTAATTATTAGTATTGTATCTGATTTTATTAAGGAGGAAGAAGAAGATCCTAAGAAAGTCATTAAAAAGAAATAAACTAATAAATTGAGATTAAAACATCTATTTTTTATAAATGATTTATCTTTCTATTTTTTAATAAAATTTTTAAGATTTCTATAATTTGATAACAATGTTAATAATCGTAAATCAATTCTATTTACGATACTACAATACTCTATGAAAACAAATTAATACAAAACACACAAAAAATACAAATAAAAAATTGGTGAAAAAAATGCCTGGAAAAGAAGAAAACAGTGTATTTGTTGGTCGCCGCCCTACGATGAACTATGTTATGGCTACGATGATGATCCTAAATAAAGGTGAGGATTGCACCGTTAAGGCACGAGGGAGAGCTATCTCACATGCAGTTGATGTATGCGAAATTCTCCGCAACAGATTCCTAAAAGGAACAGAATATAAAGATATTACACTTTCTACTGAACAATTAGAAGGCGAAAACGGACAAAATAATAATGTTTCCTCGATTGAAATCGTTTTAGCACCTCCAAAATAAATAGAATGAAGTAATCATCTTTTCATTAATACGAATTAACGCACTAACTTTTTTTTTATTATTTTATACTAATACTAAAAACATTGATTATCTAGGAATTTGATCAGTAAGCCTATATCTCTATCCTCCTTAATCAATAACTCCAAAAATTAGATTAAATATAATTTTACAATTAAATTGGGGTTTCATTTATCGCAATAATAAAATTGATAAAAAATTTATACCTTTTATCTTAATATGAGTTCAATCCTTAGAGTTATATATTTTTTGGTTACAAATTATAACAAAGAAAAACCTCAAAGATTTATGAATTAATAACGGTTTTCAATAACATTTAAAAAAAACTACGTGCAAATTAATATTAGAAACAAATTTATTTTTAAAATTAATTTTTTATCAGAGGGAGATGTATTTGGCTAAGAAAACTACTACAGAAAAAATAGAAGCTTTATTTGTCAAGTCTAAGGTACGAGAATATATAAAAAGCAAAGATTGTAATACTGCAAGCGCAGTATTAGATGGAGCTTTATTAAATGGCATTATTACTAAAATGCTTGATAAAGCGATAGCTCGAGCCGTGGCAAATGGGCGTAAGACTGTTAAAGAGCGAGACCTTTAATTGAAATTTAAATAATTTCTTTTTTCTTTTTTTCTGATTTACTCTAAATTTTACTTAATCTAGATTATTTTAATTAATCTATTGGTGTCTCTGAACTTTAAATACTAAGAATAATATAATAACTAAGAAAAGTGAAAGTCGTTCTATAGAATTTGTACTTAAAATTGTTTAAAAAAACAAAATTCTAAAGACAAAAAAAGATATGTGTATAAATAATGGTAAAAGGAAATTTTGATAAGCAAGTATTAACCAGATTCGTTCAAACAGAATGTAAAAGACAATTGTTTTTGGATTTATCTCAAACAAGACCTAAACTCTGGAGAGATCCCAATAGGTTGCTCGTAGACCCTAAAATTATTCGAAGAAGCTCAGATAATCTAATAAAATTAGGTCAGCGATATGAACAATTAGTTTATAAACATTTAGTTAATTTCAAAGGTGCAATATATCAATTGGATTCGAAGAATAAGGTTAAAAAATCTTATCTTAAACCAATTATATTACTAAACCTATATAACCAGAATGACCAAGATTCCTTTTTATTATTAGAACATCAATATCGTATTCCTCCGAGTTTTTATTTCAATCATTTTTTCGATCGATCCAAAACTAGCACAATTCCTTTTTATTGGTCAAAACAACGACCGGATATAATGGTTATTAGTCGTGAAAAGGATTTAACAATTCAAATTAATGAACTTTTAACAGATGGCACAATCCGTACAGTCCCAAAAGAAGAGCTTAAAACAAGATATAGCATATCAATCATTGATATTAAAAATATCAGAGATGAAAATATTGGAAAGAAGCAATTCATTGAAATTTTATATTACATGTTAACTTTATCTCACTTCTTAAAAGAAAATCAATTATCATCTAAATTTTTTGTAAACATTGATTTTAACGGAATTCTTGCTCGTTTAAATGAACAAAATATTCTAAAGATAAAAACCGTTGAAGATCTCATCTCTGAAATTATAAGTGTAGATTGGGAAGAATCAAATATAATAATTAAAGATTTAATCTCTCAAATAAAGAATTTATGGAAACTTACACCCTGTGCGATTGACGAAATCCCTGTTAATATTCAACCAAACTGTGGATTCTGTTATTTTATTGAGGATTGTAAAGATTCACTCGGGAAGGATAAAAAAAAACCTTCTAGTGAATGGGATCTAGCGTTAATTCCTTATACTACTATGTCTATTGCTCAGCAATTAAGAAATGATTATAACTTTTCTACAATAGGAGATGTAGCGGCGAAAGTTAGAACGATCCAGACGAGAGATACCCCTAAACCAATCTATTCTGAGTTACCCCTATTAGAACTAAAAGCTAGAGCACTAATTGAAAATAAAATTATAAAACCAAAACCGGGGGATATTCATGCATATTCCATACCAAAATATTCAACAATTGGAATAAATTTCGCAGTAGAAACCGATCCAGCAAATCAAAGAGTTTATGCTGCAGGATTATTTCTCTTTATGTCTGTTTTTTCTAAATCTCCATTTAGACGAATATATGATAATTGGTGGAGAATCTGGAAAGAAGGATTAGAAGATTCAAAATCCAATGAAGAAATCAAATTGAAATTAAATGAACATCTGATTCATGAAATACCAATCCATATAGTAGATAGGTTTCGTGAATATCTAGAAAAATTAAATCTTTTCAAAACAATATATCTCGCTGGTGATAAAAAGGCAGATGGAACTTTAAGAAAACAAACTGTGGTAATATATCAATTTGCAAATATCAATGAGGGTGATTCTGATGAAACCGAAGGAAAATTCGCAGAGATAATTATTTTAAGGTTATATTATCTCTTGGAAATGTGTAATATAGTCGAAAATTATGTGATAATTGATGCAAAAGAGGCGGGGAGATATTATGGTCCCTCAACAAGTTTATTTTACTGGTCTAAGAGACAATTGAATAATTTCCAAGATATGCTTGAAAGAAATATAAATCATATTATCAATATTCAAGAAGTAGCTATTGCCTTTGATGCAATAATTTCATTATTTACACCTTCAGATTCTGAAGTGGCTCACCCTTATCAACATAAAAAATTATTTAATGTACAAGAATTTGCAGAATCAGTTTTTGGTTTTCCAAGTATTATCACATATACATGGCATAAAATAGCTAAAAAAGAATTTAAAACTCATGCTAATAAGAAGTATTGGATTCAACATTTTAATTACATGGACTTTAATAACTGGTACGATTACATTTTAGAGGAGGATGACGAAAAGAAAAAAGAGAAAAAAAAAGAAATAATCAGGCAAGTCATGTTTAAAGTCCGAACAATTAACTCTCTGAGAAGTAAATTTCAAGGTCAATTCAGTAATATTATATCCAAGAATGTAAGAGTTATTAATAAAACTCAATTTAACAGTATTTTTTTAAGTCCAGAATTTCACCCAATTAGTCAAGTATGGTATTTATTTTCCAAATACACTGGTGCAATGGAGGAAATGGATACAGAATATTTCCGAACTACTTTTCCCGAATTTAGTATCGGAAAATTAGCAGCTGCTAAAGTGGAAGATCTAAGGATTTGGAGCCCTACAGGAAAGAAAAATATATGTGATTTTAAAATTACCTCGTTATCTAGTAATATGAATATTAATCCGGGAGATCGAGTATATTTACTACCCGATAATGAAAGAGATACAAAGACAATACAAAAATTGGAACAATGGAAAATTATCATCAAGGAAATGGTTTGGGATCCTAAAATTAATGGATATTATATCTTTTCACAAGAAACGAATAGTAAAAGGTTAGATGAATATAAAGGAATTGAAAACCATTTTTCATGGTTTATATATCACACGTCATTGGATGTTTGGTCAAATAAACTATATAATAAAAATGGATTATTAGAGCGATATAATTTGGGTAAATCTTGGTTGGGATTTAGACTCTCTTACTTGTGGAATATAAGATCAAAGCAAGAGTTATTTTGGCCTTATAATTGGGAATTTTCGACTCCTTCTGTTTATTTATATCTCCCAGAAATATTATCTTCTCTCACAACTAATCCCTCTAAAGATCTCAGTTCAAAATTAATCACTCCAATAAATCCTATCCCTGATGAGTCTCAAATTATTGCAATAAACAATTCTTTAAATCACGTGATTTCAGGAATCCAAGGACCTCCTGGAACTGGAAAATCTCAAACGATTGCAGCTCTTATAGATGAATATTATGAGAGATGTCTGCTTAATGGAAAAAAAACCGTTAGAATCTTGATATCTTGTTTTTCTTATGCGGCTTTGAAGGTTGTTTTGGATAAAATTCGAATAGGGAAAGATGCTTCTAATAATCCTACTAAATCCTCATACTTACAATTAGTATATTTAAGATCTGAATATCAAAAACAAATTGAATCAAAAAAGGGATGTAGAGATGTTGATGATTTGCTCCGAAAGGGATCCACTTGGAAATTAAATGGAACCTCACGAACAGTAACAAATAAAATTCATCTAGAAGAATCACTTGAGGAAAGTTTTATTATATTTGCAAATGCTCACCAGTTATATCATTTAGTGGAAAGGGTGAATCCAGAATTCTCTTTTGATTTGGTAATCATAGATGAAGCAAGTCAAGTTCCTATTCATTATTTTCTCTCAAGTTTACAATTCATTATAAAAAAAAACCTTAAGTTAAAAACTATAACTCCTCCTGGGGAACCTGGTACTTTAATCAGAGATCGGAGCATTATTGAGGAACTTGTGCTCGAAACTAAGCTCGATTCAGAAACATTATCAAAGGTCATAATCGTAGGGGATTATAATCAATTACCTCCTGTACAACCAATTAAACCCCCTAAAAACTTAGAGATTATCTTAGGCAGTCTATTTACTTATTACGTCAGACAACAAAAGATTTCTAATGTTCAATTGAAAGTAAATTATCGTTCACATCAAGATATTGTTGATTTTACCTCTGCTTTATTATTATATGAAGATATTAATCCATGTAAGGAAAATGCGCAAAAATTGTTGGAGGGAAAAATCAAAATAGAAGAAGAACCTTGGATTAAAATTGTACTAGATCCACAAAAAGTTGTTTCTGTTATTTTACATGGAAGAGAATATGAAATTGGAGTAAGTGCTCTTGAAGCAAAATTAGTAACTGAACTCACTGTCAGTTATTTTAATATGATAAACCCAAAAACCGAAAAAGAAGAAATTCAATTCTGGAAAGAAAAATTGGGAGTTGTCGCGCCGCATAATGCTCAAGGGCGTTTGATCATTAGAAAAATATTTGATAGATTAACTGAAGATAAAAATCGATTAACAAATTTAGAAAATCAAGAATTAATGAGGAGATTACGAAATACTGTTTATTCAGTTGAAAAATTCCAAGGATCTGATCGAGATTTAATCATAGCTTCATTTGGATTGTCAGATAAAGATCAACTAGATGCCGAGAGTGAATTTATTTATAATTTAAATAGGTTTAATGTATTAACCTCTAGGGCTAAATATAAACTAATATTAGTAATGAGTAAAAAGTTTCTTGGATTCATACCAAATGATAGAACTATTATGACACAAGCAGCTCAAATTAGGAGATATGCATTTTCCTTTTGTAATGAGGAAATCTCCATTGATATAATCAATGAAAAAGAGGAAAAAGAAACAATAGTGTATAGATATAAAAATTAAAAAAATTAAATGATTATAATGGAACCGATAAAATTCATTCATATATCAGATATTCATCTCGGTAAGAGACAATATAATTTGAAAGAGAGATATAAAGACTATTTTCGAGCATTTAAATGGGTTTTGGATTTTGCTATTAGTAAAAAAGTAGATTTTTTATTAATCTCGGGAGATCTTTTTGACAACAAAAATATTAATCCCTCTGTATTGAGTGATGTTTTTTACTTAATTAGGGATTTTAAAGAAAGAAGCTCTTCAGAATTAAATAAAGAAATTCCAATAGTATGTATAGAAGGAAATCATGATAATCCTGTTTATAAAACCAATTCATGGATGAGTTTTTTGGCCGATTTAGATCTAATTATATTGCTCGCTGGAGATTATGATAAGGATAGTAAAAAATTATCTTTTCAACCATATTCTACATCAAACCATAGAGGTGGAATGATCCAAATTAAAGATGCCATAATTTATGGACTTCCTTATTATGGCAGTTTTACTAAACACATATTTCCCGCAATTTATCAAGCAATTCCTAAAAAAAAGGATAAATTTAACATTTTAATGATGCATTTTGGTATTGAAGGGCAAGATAAATCAAAACCGGGAGTTGAATTAACACCTAATCTTAAAAAATTACATGATAATATTAATTATCTAGCTTTAGGACATTATCATAAGAATTATATGTTAGAAGAACAAGAACAGTGGATATATAATCCAGGAAGTTTAGAATTGAATGATCTTACTGAATTATCTTTTAATAGAGGCGCATTTTTAGCCGAAATATCTGGAAGTGAATATTATCAAAAAGATTTAAAATTTATAGAATGCGATAATGGGAACAAAGATCCTAATAGAATTCCAAACAGAGAATTTTTCCAAATCCAATCAATTGATATTACAGGAGAAAGTTCTTTTGAAGGTGCTATAGAACATATACTAAAAAAATTGAAGCAATATGGATTACCACTTCGAGATATAAATAAAGAAATTAATAAGAGTGATTTGAACTGTCCAATCGCAACCTTTAAAATTATTGGAGAAGTGGGTTTTTCTCGTTTAGAAATCAATTTAAACAAGCTAAAAGAAGAGATAATCAAGAAATATGCTGTTTTAGATGTTCGAGTATCTTCTAAGGATTTATTTTCTGCAATAGATTTAATAAAAATTGAAGAAGAAGATTTAACTATTGAAAAAATTGAACGACTCGTGTTTAGCGCATTAATAGATCAAAATGAAGATTATAAACCCCTAAAATCAGAAATCCTTAATTTATTAGATGATTTTAAAGCTGAATTGATATTAAAAGGACCAAATTACGCAAAACTTAAAGAAGAACTGATTCAATGGAGTAATTTAAATATTAAAGATTTTAAAAATTTAGATATAGCCAATAAAAAACCCATCGTAGATAGCTTAGAGTCATTTGATCTTAAGGAAAAAGTAGATAAAAATGAAGAAAAAGAAATTGATATCGAAGAAGATAAAGGATTTAGTGATTATGATGAGTTCGATGATCTTGATAATTTTATTGATGATGGATTTGATGAATCAGGAGATGATTAATAACTATGATAATAACAAAAATAGAACTTGAAAATATAGCAACACACAAGTCCACTGTTATAGATTTTCAAGATGGTTTAAATGTGTTGCTTGGTCAAAATGGTACAGGTAAATCTACAGTTCTAAATATGATTGGATATAATTTATTTGATTTCTTACAAGGAAATCAAGGAAGTTATATACGTGATGATGTTTTAAACCACACAAATCATGGAATTGTGAAAGTTTGGATTGTAGGATTAAACGATGATCAATTTATAATTTCTAGAACAATTGGAAAACAAGCAAACATTATTGAAGTCTCTGATGCTAAAACAGGGACTTTATTAACTAGTATTAATGATAAATCAAGCTTACAACAATGGTTAAAGACTCAAATCGGTTTAAAACCAGAATTTAATTTATCAAAACTTTTTAATACATCGGTTGGTGTTCCTCAAGGAACTTTTACTGAACCTTTTCTAAGAGCACCTCAAGGTAGAAAAGACTTTTTTGACCCTATCTTACAAGTAGATGTATATCGGTCTATGTGGATGAAAATAAAGGGCATACAGAGTTCAATTTTAGAAGATATTCATCAATTTGAAAAAGATGCTGAAAAATTAAAAGGTTTTTTGATAAATAAGGATGAGTTATTAGATAAAGCTAAAAATTCAGAAGAAAAATTAGATAATTTTCAAAAAAGTAAAACTGAATTGGAAATTCAATTGAAGAAGGTAAATGAGAAACATGATCATTTAACAAATCTAAAATCAGAACTAGATCAACTTATTCAATCAACCAAAGAATTAGTAGTAAATCGAAATGAGATAGTCTCCAGGCTTGAAGAGAAAAAGAAATCTCTAAAAGAAGCAACCGAATCTAACGAACTATGTCTCAAAACTAAAAAGAATTATGAAGAATATGAGAAATTATCTCAAGAAATGAATAGAATAAGTGATGTCATTGAATTAGATTCAAAAATTGAAATTATTCTTAAAGATGTTAATAAAATTGAATCTTCAACAAAAGAATTAGATACATATACTATTGATTATCACAAAGATTTAGAATTACAAAAGAAAATTGAAAAACAACAAGAATTAATATCAAAAATTCAAAATGATAAATTACAAATGAGTAAAATCAGAGAAAATTATACGTCTCTTAGTAAGGATATTAATGATAAAGAGAAAGCTTTAACCAAGTATTCCCAAATTAAATCAAAACTTACTGATCTTGAGAAAATTTCCGAAAATCAAAGAATTTTAGAAAATGAAATTATTAAGTTAGAAGCTGAATTGAATCAATTAAAAATGAATAAAGAACATTCCAAAAATGGAAAATGTCCTATTTTGAATGAACAATGTAAAAATGTTAAAGATAAATCGCTTGAACAGATTTTTGAAAAGAAAATCAAGGAATTGGAGATAAGACTTCATCCAAACAAAAAGGAGTTTCAAGCTAATGAACAAAAATTAGTAGATTTTGAAAGAATTAAAAAAGAATATGAAGATCTAAGGGAATCATATCTTAAATTAGAATTATATAAAAATCAGAAACTAAATTTAGGACGCGATATCCAAGAAATTAAAAATAATCTAAAAGATGAATCAAATGAGAGAGAGATTTTAACTAAATTGAAGAAAAATAAGGCTTCTTTAGAGTTAAATGTAAACCAATATCACATCTTAAAGGATAAGTTTGAAAATACTCTGCCGAAATTAAATGATGCGCTTAAAAAATTACAAAATGAAAAAGAATCCCTTGTAGAAAGCTTAGGATTTACGAAAAAAGCTAAAAAACCTTCTGAAGACTTTTTTACGACATTTGAATCTATTACTGATAAAATGAACAAAATACGAGAAGATCATGACATATTTCAAATGAATGAAAAACTAGGGAATCGCTTGCCTGAATTAACCTCTCTTGCAGAGGAACTGGAGAAAAAATTAAAAGAAGCAAATGATAAACTAAAAATCGAGGAAGTAACTAAGGAAAGAATTGAAAAATCATTTGATATGGAGGAATATAATATAATCACAATGAAAAAAGAGGAAATTAATAAATCATATATCAAAATTGAAGAAAACATTAAAAATGAAAGAAGTAATTTTGAAGAGTATTCACAACAAATAGACATTATGTTGATAAAAGAGCAAGAATTAACTCAAATTGATGACAAATTAGAAAGTTTAGAATTCTTGGAGAAATTTATTGATACAATTAGGACTTGGTATAAAGAAGCATCTCCCAAAATTACTGAATCGCTTCTAAAACGAGTAAACTTAATCGCTTCAGAGATTTATCGCGATCTTTTTGAAAGTGAAAATATTGAATTAAAGTGGGAGAATGATTATAATGTCAAAATTGAGACCATTAATAGCACAAAGGAATATCGTCAATTATCTGGTGGAGAACAAATGGCCGCTGCTCTTGCTATACGTCTTGCTATTCTAAAAGTCCTTACTAATGCAGATTTTGCATTTTTCGATGAACCTACTACAAATTTAGATAAAGATAAACGTAGTAATCTCGCAAAATGCATACATAATATCAAAGGCTTTCGTCAAATATTTGTAATTTCACATGATGATACGTTCGAAGAGAATGCTGAAAATGTCATTAGATTCACTAAGGATGAAAATGAAATTACTCACGTGCAATTTTTAAGCAACTAAATTAGGAGCTTTTTATATTTATTTCCTTTTTATATTTAGATTTTTTTTAAATAAATTACGATGTAATAGAGTCTCCATAACTTTTTATATCAAATCCACTCGTTATTCCTTAGCGAAAATGAAAAAAATCATTTTTTTAGTAATTGGGTATTTGATATTACTGATTATTATTTTCATTACATACATAATAATTAAGAAAAAAAGAGACAATGTAAGAGAAAAAAAATCAATTAATTTATCTTCTCAATCCGTTCAAAGCAGCAGTTATTTGTGTTTGGATGGACATTTAGTCAAATCCAAAGGTGAGCTAATTATTGATAATTATTTGTATTTGCTTAAGATAGAACATTATTATGAGAAATCCATCAAGATTTATGGTTCAAAAATCAAATATGATTGGTATCTCCCAAAATACGATATTTATATGGAATATTGGGGTTATGGAGGTAAAAAATATGAAAAAAGAAAAAAAGAAAAATTACGATTGTATAAAAAAGCCAATCTGCAACTAATTTCAATAGAAAATTACATGTTTCACAACATCTACTCAGAAATCGATAAAAAATTAAAAAAGTTTATCAACATAAAAAATCTAAAATACCCAATCAATTTTAACCAAATTTTTTATAATTATGGAACCCAAATGGATGAAAGGATTTAAATTATCTCCCTATTTTAAGAAATTTTCAAAAAGATCATAAACTTTTTCTAAAATATCTATATTAGGTAAAAATGTAAGCCTAATATGACCTTTTCCAAAATTTCCAAACCCTGAGCCATAAACCGAGCAAACACCAGTTTCTTTTAATAGATCTATGGCGAAATCTTTGTCATTATCCCAACGATCAAATTCATCAAAATCGATTTTAGGAAATAAATAAAAAGCACCATTTGCATTTACACAATTAATCCCTTCAATTTTACGGATTCTATTATAGGAATAATCTCGTCTTTCTCTTAATTTTCTCACTAACTCCTGTGTATGATTGCTTTTAGTCTTAAAGATTTCAATGGCAGCATACTGAGCGATAGAACTGGCAGATAAGCGTGCTCTCGCCATTTTTGCCATTCCCTCTTTAAGTTCGTATAATTTATTTTCAGGATCATGATAATATAGATAACCGAGTCTCCAACCCGTCATGAGATCAGATTTAGAAAAACCATTCATCCCAATTATTGGAACATCTTTACTAAGTGATGCTGGAGATACATATTCCTTTTCATATGTAATTTGATCATAAATCTCATCCGAAATAATTGGTAAATTATATTCACCAGCTAAATCTATTATTTGTTTGACTTTTTTTTCAGAATATAACACTCCTGTGGGATTATTTGGAGAACAAATAAGAATTGCTTGGGTCTTTTCATTGATTTTTTTGCGAATATCCTCAATATTTGGATCCCATCCCTCTTTTTCATCCAATTCATATTCGATGGGAATTCCATCATAAAATTTGGTGTTATTGATATATAACGGATATGTTGGACCAGGTATGAGAAGCTCTTCACCTCTCTCTATCAAAGCTGCAAGAAGAAAATAAATTCCTTCTGTGACTCCAGCAGTTATTAAAATATCTTCAAAATCTACATTTAAATTTTTATTCTTCTTCATAAAATTACTAATTTCTTTTCTTAGTTCAATTACCCCTAAAGATTCAGCATAAAAATTCTTCCCATCACGACTGACTGTAGCTAAAGCTTCGGAAATAAAAGGAGGTGTTATAAAATCATATTTTAATGGATCTCCAATATTTAAATGGTAGATTTTTTTTCCTGTTTGTTCTAATTGATGCGCTATCACTGCGATATCTCTTATAGCATATTCAATATCATTTACTCTTCTAGAAATCATATTTTTCACAATTCAAGAGGAATTCAATTAATTTTAGCATGAAAGGTTATAATAATTGTTATAATTATGACTTTCATTTAAATTAGATTATAACAAAAAGGAGTAAAAAGAAGTGAGAATAAATTAAAGTTGAAATTCTCTATTTCTTAATTTTGAAACTAGATGCCCTCTTGAGAGCAGCTGAATTCCAAATTGAGAACTATAATCGCGAGAAAAGTCTGTACTGATGTTACACACCATTATACCTCCTTCTAATTCAGGAACATCAATACATGCTTTATGTAATTGTCTTAATTGGGTGATTGAGATTTCTCTTTTCCAATCTCTGATAAATATTCCAAATCTACCAAATTTGCCACTTTTAACTACAGCACTGAATGTCCATATCTTTCCTGAATTCCCTTTTAGAGTTGTGGGACCTTTTTCAAAATTATATTTCTCAGAAAATACTTTTTCTGCTAATTCTTCTAAAGAGGCATCTGAAAATTCCATTTTATCACATCATTTTTATTTAAATATATTTAACTTGTTATATTTAAATGTTATTTTTAATATTATGCGTGTAAATCTTAAAAATATGTAATATGTGGATGATACATGCAAAATATATGTTTATAAAGAATTGATATATGTTTCCGACATTATTTTTTTTTCACTTGATAGATTATCCCAATACTTTAAAACACTCCTAATAATTGGTAAAGAGGATAATATCCATCAACTTCCGACCCTTGAGATTTTAAAAATTTTAACAAATTTTTTTGCAAAAATTGGATTATTTCAAGAGCAACTAAATCACACGTGTTTTTACATTCAAAATAGTCATTAGGAAGATATTTGCATTCAGCATTTACTCTAAGACAAAAATTTTTCATTTGAAATGATAATCCTTCAGCAGATAGAATTTCAAGATGATCCCATCCATCTTTAAATCCTCCTATGCTACTTGGAGGCACGGATTTAATATTATTTTTTAAATTTTCCAATAAAATAAGAGATTCTTTCCCTTCTCTCATCCCTATTCTTTCAATTACATTACTTAATTCTTTTCTTGCTTCTAATTGACATAGGAAATTGTATTTTTGAAAAAGTTTTTCAGCTTCTAATGTTTTCTCTGGATCCAATATTTTCCACCCAGACAATTTTTTACAATTAATGCTCTCATTTTTTAGATTTGAAAAATTGCTAGGATAAATCCAACATTGTGGTGGTTTTATTCCTGAATTATGAACTTTACAACCATTAATTTGTTTGTCAAAAAAAAAGCATTTTCCAGTTTGTTCATCAAATCTTAGATGAAAACTAAAAATATTGCTTCGTACGAAATCATTTTCAGTAGCTAGAGATTGATTTATGTACTCTTCTGCAAGAACCTTTGGTACATCAATTTTGATTGAACAACAATCCCCTTTACATAAATTCGGATTTGTGCAATCAGGTCCTTCAATCGCTTCTTTCATTAATTTATTGAACTTCCGAATGATGACCCAAAATAGCTGGTTATGAGGCATTATCAAGATATCAATATTATTATCAATATAAAACATAAAAATATCTAGATTTCCTTAAGTTTATATTTTTGAATTTTATTATTTATTAAATACTTCTTTTTCATTAGAACTATAGAATCATACCATTATATAAATAATATTAAAGGTTTTACTAATGTCTGATTTAATTGTTGTAGATATTACTGAAAATGAGAAAGTTCTACTAGATGGATCTTTAAATTTAAAAGAAATAACTGGAAATGGAAAACTGATAATAAAAAATCCTTCACAAAAAAGCAGACTCTGGAATTTAATTTGTGACTTAAAAGAAATAGTAAATACCACAATTTCTGAGAGAGAACTAAATGCAGGAATCTTAAGTCCCGCACATGAGTATGTGGAGCAGTATGAAATAAAAAACCTCAAGAAACCTTCGTTGAACGTTATGGAAACATTTTACACGGATATTAACAATGGAGAGAAAGTGAACAATACATTTCTTTTTGATTATGATAACCGGTGCAAATTAAAATTAACTCTTACTAATCCATTAGATCATGTCATATCTAATATCAAATTACAAAGGGAAATTCCCGAGTTTTTTCAAGATATTGATATCATTACTCCTAGGTTAGGGGTTGCAGGACTTGTAGAGGATAGTGGATTACGTTTCTTAAATTGGGATATTGTGTCTCTTGATGGACATCAAGTTGTAGAATTAGAAGTTCTTTGTATAGTAAATGTTTCCGATAAGAACCAAAAAGCTTTAGGTGATTTAAACGTAGCGTATTTAGTTAACAACTATAAATTAACCCTTTTAAACCCTGAAGTAAGAGGTTTAACGGATTCATTGAGTGGAATAGATCGTGATGAGGGATTGCAACCTGGGACGTGGGATTGCACGGTAGAATTTATCAATGAATCTGAATTTCAAGTTAGATTAGAAGATGTAAATGTTTATCAAAAAATAACTACTGGTTCAGAAACTGTCGTTTCTCAAACACCTAATAGATTATTAAACCCTGAACAAATTTGGGATTTCAAATTTAAAGTAGATTCAAAAAATGTTCCAGAATTAAGTTCTACAATAGAATTTACACCCTTATTTGTAGTAATCACTCGATTAGTAGGAGAAATTAATAAAGAATCTACGGTGTATAACGTATTAAGCGCAACAGTTGATAAATTAATTAATCCTCCAGAAGTTGATGCTTATGCAAATACAGATATGACAATAACTAATACTATTGTAAATAATGGAACAAGTCCAATTGATATCATTACTATTACAGACGAGATTCCCGTAGATTTTATCCCCCCCCTTCTGAGTGAAATTAAAATTAAGTTAGGCGATATTGATATTAGTTCTCGAACTGATTTTACACGAAAATTTGAAATAATTCCTGATAATCAAAGTCCGGATACAACTCATAGTGTTTATATCGAACTATTTAATTTAACTCGCGAATTTAATTCGAATACAAAATTAGAACTGACATATCCATTGATAGCACGAAATCCACGACCTCCTACAGAAACTCGCTACATAACACCTATCAAAATTGAGATTAATAGTGCTGTTGAAGGAAAAATTTTCACTAAAATGCCAGTAGTAGAACCAGAAATCAGGATCAAATATGTCAAGAGAAATCTTAAAACGCTTAAAAGTATTAAACCTGGTTTAACTGAAGGAGAATTTTCAATTTCAGTTAGGATTCAAAATAAAGGAAATGTCGAATTAGAAAATATTTTAGTAAAAGAAAAAATTCCCCAGGGATTTGAGTTAGCAGAGATTAATTTAACGTCCTATGACTTAAAAACAGGCGATGATGGTAGTGAACTTCAAATTAAACTCGATGAACTTAAGGGAAACGATTCTGTTGTTATAGATTATAGTTGTTCAGGTCAAACTGAGTATCCCCGATACGAACCCGAAGTAATTGTATTGGGAAGAGAAACTTCGGAAGGATCAACCAAATCAGAATTGAATCAATCAACGGCTAATAAAGAAGCTATAAGCTCGATTTCTCAAGAAAAAAAGGCACATCTAAATGATCTCTTTAGAGAAATATTTAAAAAAGTAGATCAAACAGTAAAAGGTAATGAATTTGGAAAATTTATCGAAGAAATGCGAGATGAATTTCCATCAGGACCTATCCTTCACCAATTTATGCAATTTGCGAAAGAAATTAAAACAACAGCTGCTGAAAAAGTTATTGTTGGATCGTTGAGAGAAGAAATACTTTCCAAATTAAATGAATTTAAGGACAAGTATGCTTAATAAATTGTTTATTTCCTTTTATTTTGTTATTTTTAATCATATCAAGACCATTTTTTAGATAGTTAAATTATTAATATTAACAGATCACAACATTGATTGTTTAACTTGCATGCTCGAGAAAGATATCTTGCAATTTTTGATGACATTCTTCGTTTAAAGCTCGATAAAGTACCAAAATTCGTTCAATATGTCAGAAATGAATTCATTACAAAAAATCAAACTGAATTTATACTAAATTCATTAAATATTCCCATAAAAAATAATTATTTTGCTGTTCCTTATCACCTCGGTTTTGATGCAATCTTTGCTCCATTTCCTTTAAGTGTAAAGGTTAAAAATATTAAAATTGAGAAAAAAAATGGTACTACATTACGGATTGGAGAAGATGGACAGTCAAAAAAAAGAGAAACTGCCTACTATGAAGGTGGATTCATTCATTCCTTAGAAACTTTAGATAAACTTAGATCAAATATGAAGATCATCGATAGGAGTCAAGCAATTTTAAAAACTCTAAGGATTTATGAAAGTTATAGCAATAAGATCTTTCCTATATTGATGGTAGATGGTATTTTCGATCGGATTTGGAAAAGCATGGGAATGGATACTTTTAGCCGGCATTTTAGAAAAAAAACTAGATTATATCAAGAATTGATCAAATTTTATGCTGAAATAACTCGCATAAATATTGAAGGGTTAATTAATGCAACGGGTAATCGTGGGAAAATTGTAAATATATTGGATGATGTTGCATTTAAAGGTAGGACAATTATATCTCCAGAGCGGTGGAATCAAGATTTTTCCCCTATTTACCGTAAAATAACAGAAATAATTGAAGATGGTGGGTTAATTCCCCAATTACATTCGGATGGAGATGTAACGGAATTAATCCCCTCTATTATTAGAGCGGGTTTTCAGGGATTGCAGGGTTGGGAAGGTGGATGTGATCCTTATTATATAAATGATCATTTTCCCAATTTTGTTGTAATTGGTTTCGGTGATGTCAGTCACGTTCTCCCTTATGGAAATAATGAACAAATTATACAGCATGTTAAAGATCTAATGAACGCTTTTAAAGAAAATCATCATTTTATAATAGGACCAAGCACAGTCATCCATGAGAAAATACCATTAAAAAATATTAAACTCTTTATCTCTTCTGCTGAAAAATTTGGCAAGTATTGAAAATTTTTTTAATCACTCAAGATTAATAATAACAGCCTTCATAAAAGTACCTGATAAAAATGTCAATTATCATTATAATAGTTATTATCTTGATTTCCTCTTATTTCCTTGAAGTTTCCTCATATATCTCTCAGCTAATCAATTTTAAAAATAAATCTTATGACAAGCTAATGACTCGAGGTAAATTTTTTCAATATTTATTCCTAGTAACTTTATTAATCATCACGTTTTTCACTTCAAATATCTTTCAGTCCTTTTTTCCCGAGAATTTGAGCTATTTCCATAATCTTTGGGGTTATTTTTCTCTCATTGGAATAATATTCATCATTGGAGGATCAAGAATCATGCATTTAGCAACAAAATTATTGCACCAAGAAATGGGTAAATTGATAACAAAAAGGATTTATAAAACGACGAGACATCCGATATACTTGGCTTTAATCTTAATTTCATTCGGAAGTGCGATTATTCTCGACTCTGTAGCTGGAATATTGTTGATTCCCTTAAATACGGGCGTTTTAGAGATATTATCTTCCTTAGAAGAAAAGTATGTATTAACAGTAAAATTTCAATCTCATTATCATAAATATAAAGAAACAGTTCCTTCCAAATTATTTCCAAATCCTTATAATTATCTTCTGATAATCATTTCAATTCTAACTACCTATGTCGGAATTTTAAATTTAGTGTAATTTTTTTAATTGTTTAGCAACCATTTTTTGAAAATTTTCTATTTCATGCAGATGTTCGTCGAGGATTTTGATTTTCTCAGTTTTATAATTCTCTTTATAAATATTCTTCTTTTCTAATTCTAACCAAGCTTTATTCTGGTTTATAAGGTACTTTAAAGATTTTTCCATGTCTCCGACTTCAATTTTAATTGTATCTTTTGAGTTTTTGATCATTTGGAGAATTAAATCAAAATTATTAATAGAATTTAACCAGTTTTTCAACCCTTTATCATGCTTCAATCCTTCAATTGATTGATGCATAAACTCTAAAAATGCAATATATATATTAACGGGTTTCATTTCACTTGCTTTTCCAGAAATCTCAGATTTTCTTACTAGATCAAAAGTATTAGTAACGTATTTTAGTGAGATTTTGTTTTCTTCAGATGCTTCATTTTCATTATCCTCTTTTTCCAAAACTTCATGGTCAGTAATCAATTGGAATTCATCAATTTCTAATTGTGTGATTAAAGGAGTGAATCTTACTTGTAATTGTTCCTCCGCGAAATATTGATCCGAATCTCTTATGATTTGTGTATAGGTTTGTATTAGGTCTTCGCCAATAGGCGCAAATAAAACACCATGCTCAGGATCTAATTGGTTTAATAAAGAATAAATTCTATGTGTTTTGATTGAACCGGTCACTAAAATTTTTTGCCAAGGCTTTAATTCTGGTAATCCCTCTAAAGGATTTTTAACAATTACTTCAATGTTCTTTTGAAGATTTATTTTCGACAGGTTTTTAGATGTTATTTTAGCAATAAGCGAATTTGCTTCAAGAATTTTTATTTTCCCTTCAGGTGCTAATTGATGAGCAAGTGCAGCTATATAACCGCTTTTTGCTCCAAGAATGAGCAAGTCATCATCATCTTTTAACATTAAGTTTTGAATCATGATTGTTATCATGTGAGGTGCACTAATTGTTCGAATGTTTTCTGGATTTGCTTTATCAAAATAGAAAAGAGAAGGAGTATCATCATATATTTTGGAGAATTTAATGCATCTTTTTGGGATAAACTCCCTAAGAGGTAAGGTTAAAAATGCCTTAAACAATCTAATATCCTTTAAATACCCCGCATTAATCAAATGATTTAGTAAACGGATTTTGGCTTTAAAATAAATATTATTTTCCATATTTTTTAGGAATTATCGAATTGTAAATTAATGATGAATCGAATTTTTATATATATTTTTATAATAAAAAATTAATATAGCATAATATTTATGATAAAAAATTAATATTCATATAGTAATTCTTATCAGTCTCTCCCTACTCATGATGGTCCTTGAAATTAAAAGTATAAGACAAGCGAGATTAACATTGTCTTTGATCACAATAAACATCATCCTCTTTTTTACGTTAAATAATTCACTATATATCGAATATTTCTATAACTTGGTTTTAATAAATTCAAATGTCATTGACCAAAATGAGATCTGGAGACTTTTTACTTCAATGTTCATGCATGGTGACCTTAATCACCTGATATCAAATATGTTTGGTCTATTGATATTTGGTACCTATATTGAACAATCTTTCAGTAAAATAAAATATCTTTTTATTTATATAATCTCAGGATTAATTGGAAATTTATTCACTTTACTGCTATATCCAGGTAATGTTATTAGCTATGGGGCATCAGGAGCAATATTTGGGATTATTGGAGTAGTGGCCGTAATCATTTATATTGAAGGAGACAAATTTTTTTTACTATTAGCAACTCTTTATTTATTATACTTTATCGCATCTTCCTTTGCACCGGGTATAAACTTGTGGGCTCACTTATTTGGGTTAGCATCTGGTAGTATTTTTGCTTTAGTTAATCATTTTATAGAAGTAAAGAATCAGAAGAAGTGATCATACTTTTATTTTTTTTTCTTTGAGTGCTAATTCCATGGAGAAATCTTTAGGGCATAAAGATGTAATTGGGCAGTTTTTGCATTTTGGGCGATTTGGTAGGCACGTTGATTGACCAAATCTAACAAAAATTCGATTTATTCTTATCCATTGATCTTTTGGAATAATGTGTTTTAACGATTCCTCAGTCTGTTCAGGTTTAAGGGTTTTAACCCAACCCAGTCTATTTGAAATCCTATGAACGTGAATATCAACAGGAATAGCGGGTTGTTTAAAAGCATATACTAAGACACAATTAGCGGTCTTGGATCCCACTCCTGGTAGGGAGATCAGATCTCTATAGTTTTTTGGAACAATTCCATTGTGTTCGTCAATAAGAATTCTTGATACTTCCTTTATTCTAAGAGCTTTTACTTTATAAAAACCTGCTTTATAAATTAATCTTTCTAAATCATCAATATTAGCATTAGCTATTTGCTCAGGTGTTTTAAACTGGGAGAACAACGATGATGTCGCTACTCTTGTATTTTCATCTCTTGTTCTCGCAGATAAAATTGTTGAAATTAGAATTTTAAACGGATCTTGTTTTTTGGATGATAATTCATCTAAATGAGTCTCTCCTTCTAAACTATTTTCAATCGTATCAAAAATTTCTTCAAAGTTCATTATTATTCATTACTTTTTTTCAAAAATGAAAATCTTTCTTTTTATTACTTGTCCTTTTTTTGCATCGAGGAAAGCCCTTACTTGGGATTTTTGAAATTGTAGTCTCTGATTTGACTTATTTATAATTCGTTCTAAATCCATCATTGGTACAACTTTAAAATTGTTATTAATAGCGATTTTTTCAATATCCATACTTACATCTCCACCATCACTAGTACTAATTATAGGTGAGATTATTGCTATTCTACTATTTGGCTTTAAAATTATTTCTGCTTCTCTAAACGTATGTGAATACAGAGGAATCAATTTATTTTGTATCAAATCCATCGCTTCTTTATAATTTGGATTTGTTTTAAAGAATGGTCCTAAATCTGGTTCCGTACATATTCCATCGAAATAATTTTTTTCAAAATGCTCTGATAAATTCTTAATATCAACTTGTTTAATTTGATTATTTAATTGGTAAGGTATATCCTCCTCTAGATCATTAAGTAACCAATTTAGATTTCTAAAAGTCTGTTGCACTTTTTGGGCATCATTATCCGTTCCATATACTTGAAAATCTTCTATCGTAGCAAGCAATAAAATTGTTCCGGTTCCTACAAAAGGATCTAGTATTTTTTTGGATTCCCTTTCTTCAAATAAATTTAAAAAATTTAACATAATTAATGCTAATTTTGGAGAAATGCTACTCTTAAATTCTTTAAAGGGACGTTCCTCATCAATTTTCTTTTTATAACTTGGATCATCACACGTATAGGTTCTACCAATATACATTCCTTCTTCAGTAATTCCGAATACAATTTCTGCACGATCTTCATTGAATAATCCATATTTAATGAGAACATGAGGAAAAATGGGGTTCAAATTTCCTTTTTGAATGTTTTCTTCAGGATATTTGTAATATAATGATTTACTAGCTCCCATTTCCTTTAATAAATTCATTATTTCTTTATTGAGAAATGGTAGGAAATGTTTTACTAATACATCTTTATAAAATTCATCATCATAAAAATTAGGGTAAATAGAAACAGCAAAGAAAAGACTCTCATTTTTAATTCTCTTAAACATCTTAGGCAGAGAATTATTAATTATAGTCAGTATTTTACTTCTTGTTATTTCAACAACTTTATATTTCTCTATATGTGAAGGAAAAGCTTCCATTAAAGTATTTATATGGACAAAATCAAATATCTTTGCTATTTTCTGACATCCTCCTAATATATATTGCAATTCCATCAGATCATTAATATAATGCTTGTTCTTATGCAGATCTTCAAATTCAACAACTGCGATATTTGCTGAATAATCTACAATTTTACCTTTAAATCTTGAAAAATGCAGGACATTATCCAACTCTGCTAAGGATAGTTTGAAATTTGATCCTAAAACAAAAATAAATTTATCCATTATCAATCGTGATAAAAAATTAGAATATTAAACGGTAAAAAGTTGCATGTAATATCTTTTTTTCCTTTTTTTCGACTTTATTCAGTGCCTATAACAAACTTGATGACTTTTATAATATCGGATTTGCGCGCATTCTTAGGTAAATGAATATCATTTTCATCACAGAACTGCTTTAACTCTTTTACTGTTAAATTTGATAGATCGTCGGGAAGTTGTTGTGTTACTTCCTGTGAAATAATGTTTTCTGAATCTTTAGGATCTTCAGAGGGTTCCTCTTCCAAATTCATTGAGGATTCGTATTTTTCTCCTGATATCTCTTCAATGGCACTAATTATATCTTTTAAATCTTCTTTTTTTCTTTTTGGGAACAAATCTGGGACTTCTTCAACGCCGTTACTATCTAGCGTTTCTGTTTTTTTTTCCCCCATTTTGATTTGGTTTTCTTTCATTTCCTTTATGGTATTCGCATAATTTTCTCTTAGATGTTTTAAACTCGCATTTATGAGGCTTGAAAAATTTGTCCATCCATCTTTTTCTATTGCAGATTTTGCCCAGAGATATACATCTTGCTGTAAATCAACTGTGATTACCTTCCCTTCAGTAGCAGTATCTAAGATTAACCACCGTAAAATGTTAGAAATTATAATGTCATTATCAAAAGCCTTAAATCCGTATTCTCGTCCAAGACTTGAAAATATAGATAGACTTCCAAATGCAAAAACTTTTCCCTTAAAATATTCGACACTTACCATTAATGGTATTTTTTGAGAATCTTCTTCAATCCAAGTCTGACCATCAAAAACATTACGAAAACAATAGAGTCCTCCTCTTACAACTACTTCTAATCTTACATTTTTCCTATTTTCTTCAAGATCAAACGTTTCAATTGAACATGCACTTGATAAAACGATTTTTTGAACTTGTTCCGTGATATAGTGTGATTTGAACTTATCTAAAATCTGTCGTTTTTGTACGCTTACATAATTCACGGAATCAGACACTTCATCAGCTACAAATCTAAAACCAAATATTTTTGTGAGTTCATTCAAATTGGTCCGATTAACATAATCTCCTCCACGAGTGCTTACGAGCAACAGCCCTCCTCCATTCCTTACATATTGTTCTAAATTTTCAATTTCTTGAGGACTCAAGTCAATATTTTTAGGAGATGATATAATAATTGCATCATAGTCTTTCAGTGTCATTACTGAAGCAAATCCCGCCTCTATTTTCCCTAATTTATAACCTGAAGCAAATAAAAATTGGGTAAAATCTGTATAGGAAGAAGCTTCTAATGTTAGCATGTTGCTATGGCTATAATCAAGAGCAATTGAATATTTCTTTTCCATTTTAAATACCAAATTCTTTTTTCTCTATTCATTATAATAATAAACCTACTATTTATATAACTTACATCATTAGAATTTAAGATTTATTTCTCAAATGATTCTATGGCAATTGTTATCTCATTACGTAAAAAAAAAATGGGAGTAAATTAAATTATAATTTTAATATTGAACCTAGCTAATAACATCGCTATACCGGCTTCTATTAAAATAGGAAGAACTCCAAGAACTAGCATGGTTAAAACTGGTAAAGCCAATAAAACATTTCGAAAATCATCCACTAGAAATTGGGCTAGTAGGCTAAACACAAGCGCAAAAATAAACAATATTAGAAGATTTTTGCCCATTTCACTTAAAACAGGTACTTTAAAACTAAATATTTCAAAGCTGAAAAATACTGCAATTAGAAACCCAGAAACTGCGATAGCCAATAATGCTAAGGATGTAGTACAGTCGTGATGCTCTGCAGGTTGAATCCAATCTACTATATAAAAAAGTATTATAGCAATAGATGATATGGGTAATATTCATTTTTTAAAACCAATTTTAAACTCATTTGGATCCATTTTAAACCATTGGGAAAAACAAGTCGTTGCGATAGCTATTGCTGCGTGATTGAAAGCATTAAATGGAAATATAATACTTCCTCCTGGGAGAAGGCCTTTATACTCAAATATCTCACTCGCGTATAAAAGAGAATGAATGATTATTATGGCTATACTTAAAATAATTCTCTTATCAGCACTTTTTGGTATTAAATAAGTGGCTAGATAAGCTGCAAACGTACCGTACCATAAAACTTCATCCCATGGGATAGTTCCGTGTGAAATTAACCCTCCTAAAAGTCCATCATCATTAAATGCCAAGGCATATAACAATGCTACTCTATTTAATCAGTGTTTCCAAGCCGCTCCAGTTCCTTTTTTTTCTCTTCGACTTGTGAATGCCAAGTATGCTCCAAATCCCATTACAAACATGAAGATTTATTGTCCAATATCTATTATTGTTATCATGGGAGGATATCCGTTATAATATTTAAACGCATGATTCAATAAGGGTGGACCAATCGGTTGAATACCTAATCCAAAATTTCCTGATAATTCCCAGGTAACTACAGAAATGATTAAGAAAATAATAATTAATCCTCGAAATTGATCTAATCATTCATATCGAACATGTAATGGTTCTTTTCGCATACTTTCTTGTTCAATTACTTCTTCTGACATATTTTACCACGTATAAATTTATTTTTTATATAAAAATAGTAAATATAGATTTAATCTCAATTTATATAAAAATTACGATCGTTTATCAGAGATAAAGAAACTTAATAAAATAATAAGACCATTACACTATAATCATCTTTGTAATTTTCATCGTGATATGATATGAAGAAACGAGAAATGCTTTCTTTAGTTATTTTTTTGATGCTCATTCTTATAATCATCATGGATAGTGCTTTACTACTCCCGAATCAAGTATTAATCGCTGCAGATTTAGGAATCTATTTTGATTCAATTGGAATTCTTATGGGAACCTATACAATAATTTATGGTATATCAATTCTTGTATTTGGATATCTAACAGATAAATATCTTCGTAAAAATTTACTTATTCTTTCAGGGGGATTATGGTCAATCACAGCATTATTTTATTTGTTTGTAGAGCAATTCTGGCAACTGATGGTGCTAAGAATTATTGCAGCAATAGCAACTGGAATAACAACTCCTCTTTCAATTTCATATATGGCAGATCTGATATCCTCAGATTCTCGTTCAAAGTCGTTTGCGTTTTGGGGTTTAATTACCACGATATCGAGTTTATTGGCCAGTGGAATTGCCCTAGCTTTTAATCTTATAGATTTTGATTCGATTATTCAACCCACAATAACTCAAAAGATAGATTATATTAGAAATAATTTTGCCGATTCTTTATACACTTGGAAGCTACCCTATTTTTATCTCGGTATTGCTGCTGTTATACTTACCATTTTAAACATTCTTATCACAATTGAACCAAAAAGAGCTGTGAAAGAGAAATATTTTGAAGAACTCTTATCGGAAGAGAATATACAATACTCCTATAGAATTAAGCTATCAGACCTAAAATACATCTATAAGAGAAAATCAAATTTTTTCCTAACAATGAATTTTTTTGACGTTGTTGCATCTGGACTGTTACTTGCTTATATTTTCCCCTATATTGAGCTTGATATTGGCGTTAATATCATTGATTTGAAAGTAATAGTTCTAATATTAATAGCAGT
>Ga0315534_1000286_pt1 | contig 33542 bp, 32 predicted proteins | sample SalMarSW160240MG_FD_203094 | JGI IMG/M metagenome (GOLD analysis project Ga0315534, IMG submission 203094) | Salt marsh sediment microbial communities from the Plum Island Ecosystem LTER, Massachusetts, United States - Salt Marsh Sediment SW1602-40 ...
TGGGATAATGTCATTGCCGGGTATAAGCTAAATGGGGTGAAGCTGAGCCGTTCTGAAAGCAGCGAGATAGTGGAAGCATCTTTGCGGAAAGCTGCTTTGTGGGACGAGGTCAAGGACCACTTGCGCAGGAGAGGGACGTTTCTTTCTGGGGGACAACAGCAAAGACTCTGTATTGCCCGCGCCCTCGCAGTTAAACCAGACATCTTACTTTTTGATGAACCGACGTCTGCCCTTGACCCGAAGGCAACAGAGCACATTGAAGAACTAATGACACAATTAAAAAAAGCGGTGACATTGGTTCTCGTAACGCACAACATCGCTCAAGCTGGAAGGGTGTCCGATTTTATAGCCTTTCTCTATGTGGGAGAACTGATAGAATTCGGGCCAAAGGGTCAACTATTAACGACTCCCAAGGATAAAAGGACAGAAGAGTTCCTGGCAGGAAAGTTTGGGTAGGAGGCAATCGATGCTAAAGGCAAGCTTGGATGAACTGAAGAGAAAACTGACCGAAAGCGCCTCTTTGGTTGAAAGCATGATAGACAAAAGCATAAGGGGGCTCACTCAAAAGGATGAGAAACTGCTGTTGGAGGTGATAGAACAGGATGAGCCAAGGGAGAACGACCTTGAAATAGATATAGACGAAACTTGCATCCATGTTGTTGCTTGCTATCAACCGCAGGCAAAGGGCTTGAGGACGATCATGATGGTTTTAAAAATGAACAATGATTATGAGAGGATGGCAGATGAAGCTGTAAACATCTCTGAAAGTGCCCTGTTTTTGATAAAGAGGCCGGAAGTCAAACCTCTAATCGACATCCCCAGAATTGCAGAGGAGGCGATAAAGATGATGAGGGACGGCTTAGCCTCCTTCATAAACGAAGATACCACGCTGGCTCACAGCGTTTGCGAAAGGGATGACCTTGTGGACGGGCTAAGGGATCAAATCCTCAGGGAGCTGATAACATTCATGGCATCAGACCCTGAAACGATCGAACGGTCCATACATTTGATCAGAATCTCCCGGAGCCTGGAACGCATCGCTGATCTTTCGACAAACATCTGTGAGGATGTCATCTACATGGCGGAAGGGAAGACCATAAAACATCAGAGATGGGAGGAGCGCAAATAGAGAAGGCACCGATGCCGTACATCCGAGGTCGGACTAGGGTCTTCTGGTCGGTTGATATTCAAAATGAAACTCAGAAGAAAACCTTTCCGCCGCCAGTGTCGACAGTGGCAATATATGACTTTTTTGGGCAGAGTTGTTTCCGTGTTCAACATGAAGCTCTCACTCGTTGCTGAATTCCGTCTGGAAGTCTTACCAAATTAATGATATCAGTAACAAACCGACGATGAGGCTCTATTTGCATAGACTCGACGCGTTTCTTTTCTTTCTGTTGTTTATTGCTGTGTCTACAGACGAGGGGAATTTTGCAGAAGACTGAACAGGAAAGCACCCATGTCGGCAACAGCGGCACGGTGGTTTCAGTCCGGGGAAGCGTGGTTGATGTCCGTTTTCCGACAAAACTACCCCTGGTTCATACCCTCCTCAGTGCCGGGGATGAGGGTCATATAGCCATTGAGGTTCAGACCCATCTTAATGCTCAAATGGTGCGCGGCGTTGCCCTGACGCCTACTCAGGGCTTGGCCCGTGGCTCCCTTGTCATGGATACGGGCCAACCCGTGAGAGTGCCGGTATCCAAGGACCTTTTGGGACGGGTATTCAATGTCTTTGGTAAACCCATTGACCGAAAAGAGGCGCTGAAAGGGGCTGAGTGGCGTTCCATTCATCGCGAGCCGGTCCCGATCAACCAACGGGCAACAAGTTCGGAGGTTTTTGAAACGGGGATTAAGGCCATTGACCTCCTTGTTCCCCTGGAGTTGGGAGGAAAGGCCGGGCTGTTTGGAGGTGCCGGTGTCGGCAAGACCGTGGTGATCACCGAGATGATCCATAACATAGTGGGCCGTCACGAAGGCGTCAGTATCTTTTGTGGGATCGGGGAACGTTGTCGAGAAGGCGAGGAACTCTACCGGGAGATGAAGGAGGCCGGCGTTCTGAAAAATACGGTGATGGTCTTCGGCCAGATGAACGAACCGCCCGGGGCGAGATTTCGGGTAGGGCATGCGGCACTCACCATGGCCGAGTATTTTCGGGACGACGTAAAACAGGATGTACTGCTCCTCATCGACAACATCTTTCGATTCATCCAGGCTGGATCAGAGGTTTCCGGCCTCATGGGGCAGCTACCCTCACGCCTCGGGTACCAGCCTACGCTGGGCACGGAGTTGGCGGAACTGGAGGAGCGCATCTGCAACACCGCGACAGGCGCCATTACCTCCATCCAGGCTGTCTATGTGCCAGCCGATGACTTTACAGACCCCGCGGCGGTTCACACCTTCGCGCACTTGTCTGCGTCCGTCGTGCTGTCCCGCAAGAAGGCCTCCGAGGGCCTTTACCCCGCGGTTGGTCTCCTTGAATCCAACTCCAAGATGTTAACGCCTGGCATTGCGGGAGAGAGGCACTACCGGGTCGCTCAGGAAGTTCGCAAGACATTGGCCCTGTACGAGGAGTTGAAAGACATCATTGCCATGCTGGGCTTGGAGGAACTCTCACAAGAGGATCGGCGAATCGTTTTCCGCGCCAGGCGCCTTGAGCGTTTCTTTGCTCAGCCGTTTTTTACCACAGAGCAGTTTACTGGATTGCCCGGGAAAATGGTAGACCTTGACGACACTTTAGACGGCTGCGAACGCATACTCGCTGACGAATTCTCGAATTATCCCGAAAACACTCTTTACATGATCGGAAAGATCGACGAAGCAAAGACATCATGAGGCTCAAGGTACTGCTTCCAAACGGCGTGCTGATGGACGAAGAAGTCACCAAGGTCGTGGCAGAGGCGGAAAACGGCTCCTTTTGCCTTCTGCCAAGGCATATAGACTTTCTGGCGGCTCTAGTGCCAGGCCTTGTCTCCTTTGCGTCTGTCAGTGGAGCTGAGGAGTTTCTCGCGGTTGATGAAGGCATTTTGGTCAAATGCGGGTCTGAGGTGCTGGTGTCGACCAGGAATGCCGTTCGGGGGTCGGATCTGGGCAAGTTGGAACAAACGGTTGAGGAAAGTTTCCGGCACCTGGACGATCAAGAGACAATGGCTCGCTCAGCATTTGCGAAGCTTGAAGCGAGTTTCATTCGCCGATTTATGGATTTAGAAAAACATGGATGAACGGCACCAAGACGTCCGAAAGGAACTGTGCAGAAAGGTAAGGGCTAAAGAAGCCCGGAAGATGCGGGCTCGTCTGAAAAGGGATGGAGGCGTCTGGTTTGGTCTCGGGATGTTTGGTCTCGTAGGATGGTCTGTGGCTATTCCAACATTGGTGGGGATCGCACTGGGCGTTTGGATTGATCTCAAATGGTCAAGCCGATATTCGTGGACCCTCATGCTTCTGATCATCGGCATCGGAGTCGGCTGTTTGAATGCCTGGTTTTGGGTTTCCCGCGAGCGCAAGATCATCGAGGAGGAAACGGAAAAACTTGAGTGCAAGTGACTTGCTGCCCCTGGCACTGAGTCTTGGGGCAGGCATCGGTCTTGGGATATTCTACTTTTGCGGTCTGTGGTTGACTGTTCGAAGGCTTACCACAGCGCGGCGGCCCGTTCTCATGAGTCTGTCAAGCTTTTTTGCACGGCTGGCAGTGATTCTTTTCGGCTTCTATTTCGTGATGGGCGGTCGCTGGGAGCGGCTTATTGCCTGTCTCGTGGGCTTTCTCGCGGTCCGAGTCGTGGTCGTGCGGCGCTGGGGACCGGACAGGCAAGATGATAGCCCGTCCGGCAAGATAGGAGCCGGACGTGACAGTTGTCACATAAAGATTTCTAAGTGAGGACTTAGCCGATGCGTATTAGCCCTGATGCCCTGGTTGTTTTTCGATGGGGACCCATTGTTCTGAATGCAACCATCGTATTTACCTGGGCCGTGATGGCCCTCCTGGTCGTTGGTTCCAGGATAGTGACGCGCAAGCTCACGCCAGAGACGCAGCTGTCTAGGTGGCAGAACCTCATGGAGGTCGTTGTCACTGGCATGAGGGGCCAAATCCGCGATATCAGCCGTCAAGACCCGGGTGAATACCTGCCTTTTGTGGGTACGCTCTTCTTGTTTATCGCGGTGTGCAACATTCTGGGTATTGTGCCGGGCTTTGAGCCCCCCACAGGCTCTCTTTCAACAACGGCCGCACTGGCAGCATGCGTCTTCGTGGCAGTGCCTCTCTACGGTATAGCCCAAAAAGGCCTCTCCTACTTTGGACAATACATCACACCCTCTGTCTTCATGTTGCCTTTCAATATCATGGGGGAATTATCTCGTACGCTCGCCTTGGCCGTTCGACTCTTTGGAAATGTGATGAGTGGCTCCATGCTTGCTGCCATCCTCCTTGCCGTCGCCCCGCTGGTCTTTCCCATCCTTATGCAGGCCTTGGGGCTTTTGACCGGATTAATCCAGGCATATATTTTCGCCATCCTGGCCATGGTGTATATTGCTGCGGCGACTCGTGTGCAGCACCAACAAGGACAAGCCGACCAGCAGGAAGAGAAAGGAGATCTGTCAGATGGATAACGTTGGTCTCATCGGGACGATGTCTATTATTGCGTCTGGGCTCACCATTGCTATCGGTTCCGTAGGCCCAGCCTTAGGAGAAGGTCGGGCACTGGCTCAGGCCTTGAGTTCCATCGCTCAACAGCCGGACGAAGCTAACACGATTACAAGGACCCTCTTTGTTGGGCTGGCCATGGTGGAGTCCACGGCCATTTACTGCTTTGTGGTGGCCATGATTCTCATCTTCGCTAACCCGTTTTGGGAACACGTTATATCGAAAGCGGGAGGGTAATCCGTGTTGATTGATTGGTTTACAGTCATTGCCCAGATTATCAATTTTCTGGTCCTTGTCTACCTGCTTAAGCGCTTTCTCTATAAGCCCATCGTCAAGGCCATGGACGAGCGAGAGGAACGCATTGCGGGCCGTTTAAAAGAGGCCGAAACAAGGGAAGACGAGGCACGGCACGAACTGGAACGGTACCAGGAAAAAACCAAAGAGATAGCCGATCGCCGCGACGTCTTGCTGAACCAGATGAAAGAGGACGTAGAGGCTCAGCGAAAAGCGCTTATCGACCAAGCCCGCCACCAGGTTGAAGGCGTTCGGACCAACTGGCACGAGGCATTAGAGCGGGAAAAAGACGCATTTCTTCAGGATCTCCGGGAGCGCACCGGCAGGCACACGTATGCCATTGCTCGTCAAGCCTTAAAGGACCTGGCTGACGTCGATGTGGAACATCAGATCATCCACGTCTTTGTCGAACGTCTTCGCAGCCTCGATCAAGAGGAACAAAGAGCACTCAGGGAATCTGTTGGTCAGTCGAGGCAGGGCGTCAGGGTGATCAGCGCCTTTGAGATTCCTCAAGACACGTGCCAGGAAATCGCCGATGTCTTGCAGGCATATGCGTCCGAACCTGTCGAGTTGCACTTCGATACATCGACGGATGTGATCTGTGGGATCGAATTAAACGCCAACGGGCACAAGATCGGATGGAGCTTGAGGGACTACCTTGAGGGTCTGGAGACAACCTTGACCGAGGTCCTGACGGGACAGTTAAAAAGGCAAGACGTAAAAAACCACCCCAAGGGCAAAGAGGCAGGTCGGCACGGCAAGGTCACAGAAGCTGCGGAAGGGGTCGCTCTTGAAAACGAGTGAAGCGTTGAGATCTTTTCTTGAAGAGACATTCACCGCCCTTGATGATGTGCTGGGCGGTTACAGGGCGGAAATGAACGGACAAGAGGTCGGTACGCTGAGCTTTGTGGGACACGGCATCGCCCGCGTTGAAGGTTTACCCGGGGTGAGGTCCGAGGAACTCCTCTTATTTCCTGATAATGTGTTAGGCATGGTTTTTAACATGGATGCCACCGAAGTCGGCGTGATTCTACTGGGCGAAAGCCCAACGCTCAAGGCCGGGGCGGAGGTGAAAAGGACGAGGCGGATCCTGGAAGTCCCCGTAGGTGAAGGGTTGATCGGCCGCTTGGTGGACCCCATGGGTCGTCCCCTGGATGGCCTCGGCGCCATTGGAGGTGCGGAACGGCGCCCCGTTGAGCGGGAAGCCCCTGAGATTATGGATCGCGCCCCTGTCACCGTGCCGCTGCAGACCGGGCTCAAGGTGGTGGACGCCTTGATCCCTATCGGCCGTGGTCAGCGAGAACTCATCCTCGGCGACCGACAGACGGGAAAAACCGCTATAGCCTTGGATACGATCATTAACCAGCGGGATAAAGGGGTACTCTGTGTTTACTGTGCCATAGGGCAGCGAAGTTCCTCGGTGGCCAAGCTCATTGAAACCCTGCGAAAGCATGATGCCATGGACTACTGCATTTTCGTCGTGGCCAAGGGGGAAGACCCTCCGGGCTTGCAGTACATTGCCCCCTATGCGGCGACCACCATGGCAGAGTATTTTGTCGAGCAGGGACGGGATCTCCTGATCGTCTACGACGACCTGACGCGCCATGCCCAGGCATATCGGGAGCTGTCACTGCTGCTCCGGCGACCTCCTGGCCGAGAAGCTTTCCCCGGTGACATATTCTATATTCATGCCCGACTCCTTGAACGGGCCACCCATCTTCGAGAGGAGCTGGGCGGGGGTTCGTTGAGCGCTATGCCTATCGTGGAGACAGAGGCCCAGAATATGTCGGCCTACATCCCCACGAATATCATCTCCATTACTGACGGACAGATCTACCTCTCGCCAGACCTTTTTCAAAAGGGCGTGCTTCCGGCTATTGATGTTGGCAGGTCCGTTTCCAGGGTTGGGGGAAAGACACAGCTTCCTGCCTATCGTGCCGTCGCCGGGAATCTTCGTCTGTCTTATTCTCAGTTTGAGGAACTGGAGACGTTTGCCCGTTTCGGCACACGTCTTGACGAGACCACGCGAAAGACCCTGGAACATGGTCGCCGTATACGGGAGGTTCTCAAACAATCCCAATATGCCCCTATGTCGGCCTCTGAACAGATTGCTGTCCTGCTGGCAGCCGCAGAGGGTGTCTTTGATGACCTTGAACCGGATCACGTTCTAATGGCCGAACCGCTTTTGCAGAAAGCCGTGATCGCGGATCACCAGGATCTTTGTGCCCGTATTGAAGCTGGAGAAAAACTCAGTGAGGAGGATCGGGATGCGCTCCTGGAGGCAGCCCGAAGTGTCGCCGGCCAAGGGAAACCAGAACATGAAGAAAGCACTGCGAATCAGATTCCCATAGAACCCAATCCGATCAGTTGAGGCACCGTGGAAACCATCGAGTCTTTGAGACGGCGAATCAAGAGCGCCGAAGATCTGCACACTGTGGTGAGGACCATGAAAGCCCTTGCCGCGGTGACGATCCGTCAGTACGAGAAGGCCGTTGAATCCCTTGGTGAATACAGCCGTACGGTCGAATTGGGCTTCCAGGTGATGTTAAAGCAAAAGCCTCCTGGGGTTCGACTGACTCAACCTGCACTGAACGAGCGCGTGGGCGCCATTGTGTTCGGTTCAGACCAGGGAATGGTCGGACAATTCAATGAAGTGATCGCCCGGTACGCAGCCCAAGAGCTGGAAGAAAGAAAAGTCAGCCAGGAAAATCTAAGCTTGTTGGCAGCGGGTGGACGTATTTTGGCCCGCCTTGAGGAGGCCGGCCAACCCGTTGAAGATCTCATCGCCTTGCCGGGTTCAGTAGCGGCTGTCACCCCTGTCGTTCAGAGTCTGGTATTGAAGATCGAATCGTGGCGCTCAAAGCGTGGCATTGACGAGGTCCTCCTTTTCTTTAACAGGCCCCTTTCTGGGGCCTCCTACCGGCCTGTGACCATCCAGCTTCTGCCTGTCGATATAGAGTGGTTTGGGGACCTGGCCCGCAAGCCCTGGCCGTGCAGGGCGATCCCCTTCTTCACTATGGATTGGAACAGACTCTTTTCTTGGCTGATCCGGGAGTATCTCTTTGTATCCCTCTACCGGGCGTTTGCTGAATCACTTGCCAGTGAAAATGCCAGCCGCCTGGCATCCATGCAGGTTGCTGAGAGAAACATTGAAAATCGCCTGGATGAACTCAACGCTCAATACCACCAACAACGGCAGAACGCTATCGACGCTGAACTTTTCGACCTTGTGGCCGGTTTTGAGGCATTAGGCGGGGCAACCCCGTGACCAGAAAAAAGGTTTGCCGGAAGAAAAGGGCATTTCTTTCTTGTCAAATTTTTGGAACAGGGTCTTCAGGGATCCTGATGAACTAGAACGAGCGAGGTGATGAAGGTCTTAACGATCATAGCAACGATATTCATTCCCTTGACCTTCGTGGCTGGCATCTATGGCATGAATTTCAAGTATATGCCGGAACTGGAGTGGCGGTGGGGGAGATAGTAGGAGATAGGAGACGTTGTTGACTATGTTGAACCGAAAAAGCGAGCGCTAACCCCGTAGATTGCTGCGGGGTTAGCGAGCGTATCAAAAAAAGTGAAGCTTTTCCCACCCTAAAGGGCGGGGCTTCCCGGTAAGGAAGAAAAACAATTTTTTCCCATAGCTCCCTTCGACCCCGTCCTAAAGGAGGGGGCTTGCGGGGAGCAAGCCGGTCAGCGTTCCTTACGGTCGAAGATTCCCTGTAGCTTGCTACAGGGAGCTTCAATTGCGACTTTGATAATCTGCTGATCGCTTTGGAAATATCAGGTGTGGTGACAACGAGCTGACAACGAACTTCTGCCAGTGGCAAGCCGTATTTGTCGTAACAATTCAACATAGTCAACAATGTCTCCTACAACTAAAACCGGTTCACAAAAAAACAAGGTGGCCCAAGCTGAGAGGGCCACCTTGTCAAATCAATCACAGGGGCTATACAGCGTCTTTCAGCGCCTTGCCAGCCTTGAACGTCACCGCATTTCGGGCCTTGATCTTGATCTTTGCGCCTGTCTGTGGATTTCTGCCTTGTCTTGCCTTGCGACGGACCTTGGAAAAGGTGCCAAAACCAACCAATGTCACCTTGCCGTCCTTCCCCTTGAGGGCCTTCTTGACACCGTCAACAAACGAGTCCAGGGCCTTTCCGGCTGCAGCCTTTGAGATCTTTGCATCTTTTGCCATCTGTCCAACCAGTTCCGCCTTTGTCATGGTGGTTTCCTCCTTTCTTGGGGGTGAAATAGGGGGTTAATCGAAGCCTCAGCGTTAATAGAACATGGCTTTGGGAAAGGTCAAGGAAAGATTCTTGATTTCTGCGCCAGATCCTGGTCCATCCGTTCCCAGAGTTTCTCGACAAGAACATGCAGGTGTGACCGCATCTGTCACGGTTCCATGGTAAAAAAAAGAATGATTGTCTGGTAGAAAGTCCCCATTAGACCGCAAAGCAAAAAGCTCCAAATTCAAGGCCCGCAAGTCCTGAGGAATGAGGCGTACTTTATAGTACGTCGCAGTGACGAAGGATGCAGCGCAACGCGGCAGTTGGACTTTTTGGGAAGCGGGCTTTAGGCTTTACATGCAAGCTCCTTTGTGGTAATTAAAAAGGTCAATCTTTTCTAATGATATTCCCGACTTAATCCTTACCTACCCAAATCTGAACGTGAGGATGGCATGCGGGGGGATCAGCCAGCCAGACAGTGGCGCATTTTGCGGACCGGTGAGTCCCGAAAACATGGCGGCACTGTGGCCGAGCGCGCCCAGCAAGAAGGCTGCCACACCTGCACCATCTGGCGAGATCTCGCAGCGATCCAGGACGCCGGATTCCCCCTCTATTCCGAGAAAGACGGCCAGAAGAGCCGCTGGAGGTTTGTCGAGAGGCACACGTTTCACCTGCCCGTTTCCTTTCAGGGCTGGTCACATTCCAATGGGCGGTAGGTTTGGAAAGTACGGCGATGCAAAGCGCAAGGCGCGGCTGCGCAAAAGCCGCCTCAGCCCCCGCGATCTTAGAGAACGGGCAAAGGACAAGACCTCGGACAAGGTCCACAAGAGGAAAAGGCATCCCGAGGATCAAAGACCAGGCTCGTGAAACGAGTCAAACGGCAGTGTATTGTCAAGGTCTTGCGCTTTCTCCACTGTGAGGAAAATAGATTTTGAAGTTGAGGAAAAGCCTGCGGGGTATGGGAAAGGGGCGAAGAGGAAAAAGGGATAACATTGGAGGTTCGGGGACAGGGCGTTAGGCAATTTCTGCACGAACGTCCCCCCCGGTGGGCTCGAACGTGGTGAGGGCTCTAGCGACGAAGGGAGCAGGCGAGAGGAGCTAAGGTCGTAAGTCTGAGGCTAGGAGGTATCCATGGGCATTGCTAAGAATGTGGCTGGCGTTGAGAAGACAGGCCGGATTGTTCTGGGAGTCATCCTCATCCCATTGGGTTTTTTCCTGTCTGGTCTTTGGAAGCCTCTATGCATCATAGCAGGCGTCTCGTTTATACTGACGGCATTTGTCGGATATTGACCCTGAAAGGGGTTCTTGCTGAAGGTCTTCAGCAAAAGAGACAAAGGCGGGGAGGGTAGGTCTTCCTGAACAAGAGTCAACCGTAGACTTGACCCCATAACCTTCCCCGCCGATTCTGATATGGCATCTCAAGTCTTCAAAGATCCTTATGTTTTTGATTTTCTGGGAACGGCTGAACCTCGTAGGGAGGCAGAGCTAGAGCAGAAGCTTATTGATCACCTGGAAAAATTTCTTTTGGAACTGGGACAGGGGTTTGCCTTTGTAGGCAGACAGGTTCATATGGAAGTGGGGGATGATGATTTTTATATCGATCTGCTTTTTTACCACCTCAAATTGCGCTGCTATGTGGTGGTTGAGTTAAAGGCGGGAAAATTTCAGGCCGGCCATGTCAGTCAATTGAATATGTATATGAATATCATTGATGATCTGATGCGTCATCCGGATGACAAGCAGACAATTGGACTGTTGCTGGTAAAAGAGAAAAATAGAACCCTGGCTAAATATGCCCTTGCCGGGTACACCAAGCCGATGGGTGTTGCCGAGTGGGAAAGACAGATAACAGAGTCCCTTCCTGAAAATCTTAAATCAAGTCTACCCACCATTGAAGAAATTGAATCTGAATTTTCAGAGGCGGAAAACGACGAATGAACAGTGGAGCGGAAGAAATAAGAACCACGAAAGATACGAAAGACACGAAAAAAAGAGAGTTCGTGGCTTTCGTGATTTTCGTGGTTAAAAACTGCAGATAAACATGAAAAAATAACAGAACAGGACGGCAAAAGCAGCATCAACCTAGCTGGAATACTATTGCTGGGGAACGACCGGCTCATTTTGTCAGCGGTGCCGCATCACCGGACTAACCTGATCCTGCGCAAGGTCAACCTGGACCGCTGGTCCGAGGACCTCAAGCAGGGGTTGGAGCGGGAAATCAAGGAGATCGACAAGCAGATCCGCGAGGCCCGCAAGACGGCGGCCTTGGCGCAGTCGCTGCAGGACAAACTGGCGGCCCAGAAGGTCATCAAGGCCCTGGAGAAGACGAGGAACACCAAACGCCGCGAGTTGTTCGACGCCCAGGACGCCATCGACGCACAGCGGGAGGAACTGATTAAGAACATAGAAAAACAGTTGAAGCAACGGCGGAGCGTGCAGGTGCTATTTTCTGTTCGGTGGGAGGTGAAGTGAGATGCAGTTAATCAAATCCGTGGAAGTAGACCATTTTCGTTCAATTCACACTCCGCAAACAGTGGAGATGGGACATTTCACAGCCATCGCCGGACTCAATAATTCCGGAAAATCGAATCTGCTACGTGCATTGCATCTCTTTTTTACTGGAAATACAGAACCTTCCGTCAATTTTGAATTTTCAAAGGATTACAATCTATACGACGTGAAGAGCAAGAAGAGAGCGAAAGATATTCGTGTCACTGTTAAATTTGATTTGCCAAAACATGTCCAATTTCGCAAAGGGCTTGAGCATGTCAAGGACTTGTTAGGGAGAGAGTTCAGTATTACGAAGGCTTGGTCTCGCAACATCACAATGCCTAAGTATCTCTTAGGCGGTGAAGAATTAAGGCTAGAAGACAGGGCGAAAATTGACCAATTCTTGGCCCTTATTAACTTTCGCTATATTCCCAACCGCGTTCTCCCTTTGGATATTGTACACAACGAACATTCTGCACTCCGCGATGCAATTATCCGGCGGCTAAGGCGGCGTCTTGGCAAGCAAGATGAAATGTTTGCAAAACTCAAGGAAACTTCTGAGACACTTGTTGAAAGGATAGAGAAAGACTTGAGAAATGCTACGAATGTTGATGGCGTTCGGTTAGATATGCCATCCTCTTGGCAAGACTTTGTCTTTGCGCTTGGCTACAAGCTGACTTCTGAAGGCATAGAATTTGATGACTCTGTTCAAGGATCAGGTGTCCAAAGCCTTCTCATGCTCCAAACATTGGCACTTATAGACAAAGATTACTATCAACAGTTTGGCTGGAAACAGGCATCCCTTTGGGCCATAGAAGAACCAGAGTCGTCAATGCATACTTCTCTTGAAGCAAAGGTTGCATCCTTTCTTGCACAGCTTGCAACCGAGTCTGATGGGCGGTTGCAGATAGTAGGGACAAGCCATTCCGATCTGATACTCCAATCAGCTGATTCCATTGTTATGGTGAGCATGAACAAAGGGCGCACGGAGTGTAAGAGAGTTGATAAGCGAACAGGATTGACTGAAGCAGCGAAAAGGGGGGTTTCACGGTTTACACATCCTCTTTTGGCAGAACCACTTTGTCCGTTAATACTTGTTGAAGGGAAATACGACCACGCTTTTCTGGAGCAGGCCATTCGACTTCTTGCTCCTTCTCGTGATATCCGTGTTTCGTTTCTCGAGGAATTGGATAATACCGACGGAGCAACGGGTGGAGATGGCAATCTACAAACATATCTAAAATCACACCAACAACTAATATCCATGCGTATGGTTGGAGCTCCTATCATTGTTCTTCTGGATTGGGATTCAGAAAGCAAAATGAAGGAATTCAAAAAATATTGTCGCGACAGTACACGCTACAAGGTCTTTGCCTGGCCAGACAGTAGCTTCAACCCCTCTTTGAATAAGAAATTCAAAGGCATCGAACGTCTTATGACAGATCGAATTATTGAAAAGGCCAATTCAAATTGCTCTGTTCTTGGGAAGATGGGGAGTGGTGCATGGACGGTTTCTCCCGAGGACTACAACAAAAAATTCAAGCCTGCAGTATACGATGTCGTCAAGGCAGGCATCACGGCTGATGATCTCGTTCACGTAAAGGACTTTGTTAAGGAACTGATTCAGGACATCGAAGGATAAACATGGCCAACAAGAAAACAAAACTCGAACTGACATGGATCGGCAAGGAGAACCGGCCCAGACTGGAGCCAAGAATCCTGATCGAGGATCCGGAGAAGTCCTACCACGCTAGGCACCGCGTCAGCGACGACGATATTTTCGATAACCGGCTGATCTTCGGCGACAACCTGCTAGCACTTAAGGCGCTTGAGCAGGAGTTTGCCGGAAAGGTCAAGTGTATTTATGTCGATCCTCCTTACAATACCGGACAAGCATTGGAACACTATGACGATGGTCTTGAGCATTCAGTTTGGCTGAATCTAATGAGGGAAAGGCTTATTCTGCTACAGCGTCTCTTGAGTGAAGACGGGGTGTTTTTCGTGCAGCTCGATGACACTGAAATGGCGTATTGCAAGGTTTTGTTAGATGAGGTCTTTGGACGAAGTTGTTTTCTGAATCAGGTCGCAGTCCGAATGAAGCAAACCGCTGGCGCAAGCGGCGGCGGCGAAGACAAACGTCTCAAGAAAAACATCGAGTACATTCTTATTTATGTCAAGAACAACTCATCTAGTAGTGGGTTTCAGAAATTCAATGATGTTTATGAGGAGGTCGATCTGTTTGACCACATCGACCAGATGGAGGCTCTGGGCAAAAGCTGGAAATATACAAGCATCCTCTTGGATAAAGGGGCTTTCGTTGAAGAGAGGACTGTTTACGATGCGGCTGGGCAACCAATCAACGTGCAGAAATTTCGTGGAATTCAGCGAACCACAGTCGCAGCCGTTGTGAGGGAGTCAGGCAGAAACAAAGGCCGAGAGAGTGTCTACAAGGAGTTCTTCGACTCTATATTTTCGGACACCAATGCTCAGTCGAGTATTCGAACCCGCATAATTGACGAATTTGAAACGCTTGCTGCTGACGAAATGTTGGTTGCTTCTTACGTCCCTCGTTCTGGACGTCATAAGGGTAAATTGGTGGAGCACTATTACATTAGCCCAACTGTTCGCAGAGTGATATGGTTACGGGACTCTTCAGAGAAGCGACGAAACAAGCTTCTCAAGAAGGAAAAGCTGGGAACATATTGGAGTGGATTTCCTTTGACCAATCTTACCAAAGAAGGAGGGGTTCGATTTCCTCATGGCAAGAAACCAGAGAGCTTAGTTCAGACGATACTTGAGCTGGCAACGCGAGAAGGTGATTGGGTGCTCGATTCATTTGCAGGGTCGGGTACTACTGGAGCCACCGCGCACAAAATGGGCCGGCGTTGGATTATGGTCGAATTGCGGGACCACTGCCACACGCATTGTATTCCACGCATGAAAAAGGTCATCGACGGCGAAGATTCCGGCGGCATTACCAAAGCCGTCAACTGGAAAGGCGGCGGCGGTTTCCGCTACTATCGGCTGGGACCGTCGCTGATCGTGGAAGACGAATGGGGCAACCCGGTCATCAACTCGGAATTCAACGCGGCGATGCTGGCCGAGGCCATGTGCAAGCTCGAAGGATTCGACTACGCCCCCAGTGAGGATGTCTATTGGATTCACGGAAGGAGCACGGAGACGGATTTCCTCTACGTGACGACCCAGTTCATGAGCAAGGAGATGCTGACCCGACTCAGCGATGAGGTCGGGCCGGAGCGCAGTCTTCTGATCTGCTGCTCAGCCTTCCGATGCGATCCGGGCCAGTTTCCCAACCTGACCATCAAGAAGATACCAAAGGCGGTCTTGAAGAAATGCGAGTGGGGCCACGACGACTACAGCCTGGAGATCAAGAACCTCCCCAAGGCACCGATTCGGAAGGATGAAGGCGGAGATATGAAGGATGAAGAGGAAACGTTTGTAAAGCCTCGACGGAAGTTCGGTAAGGGGAAGACGGACCAGCTTTCGTTGTTCGACACGGAAACGGAATGATAAATGGGGAATGCGGAATGATGAAAAAGACAAAAAAAACAAACCGTGGTGATAAGAAGAAGCCGGAACAGGATTCATCACGCCTCACGCCTCACGCCTCATTCCAAACAGGGGAGATGTTGGTTTATCAGACTGATGACGGACAGGTAAAGCTTGAAGTTCGTCTTCGAAACGAGACTGTCTGGCTCACCCAGCAGATGATGGCAGAGCTGTTCCAGACAACGGTCCCCAATATCAGTATGCACATTCGCAATATCTATGCGGAAGGAGAACTAACCCCGGAGGCAACTATTAAGAAATTCTTAACAGTTCGCCCGGAGGGCAAGCGGGATGTCCGGCGTGAGCTGGATTTTTACAATTTGGACATGATTATTTCGGTGGGCTACCGGGTAAAAAGCCTGATTGCCACCCGCTTTCGGATCTGGGCTACCCAGCGGCTGAAAGAGTACATGGTTAAGGGCTTTGTCATGGACGATGAGCGGCTGAAGAATCCGCCGGTCAAGGGTTCCGCTGTTCCCGACTATTTTGATGAAATGCTGGCCCGCATCCGTGACATCCGCGCCAGCGAACGGAGGATGTATTTGCGGGTGAAAGAAATCTTCGCCATGGCGGCCGATTACGAACCGTCATGGAGCGAAACCACCAGGTTTTTTAGCATCATTCAGAACAAGCTTCATTTTTCCGCTACCGGCATGACCGCCGCCGAACTGATTCAATCACGCGCCAATCATATGCTTCCCAATATGGGCCTCACCAGTTGGAAGGTGGGAGAAGTACGCAAAACCGATGTCACCACAGCCAAGAACTATCTCAATGAAGAGGAAATAGACGAGCTGAACCGGATTGTGGTCATGTGGCTGGATTTTGCTGAAGATCAGGCCAAACGCCGCAAGCAGGTTTTTATGAAAGACTGGGAGCAGAAACTTGATGAGTTTTTACGCTTCAATGAGCGCAAGGTGCTTCCCAATGCCGGCAAGGTGAGCAAGCGAGCTGCCGAAGAGTACGCAAAAGCGGAATACGAGCAGTTTGAAGTTCGTCGGCGTGCATACAAAGAGTCTATCGGGGAAGCCGAAACCATCAAACAACTGGAGGAGGCTGCCAAGGAATTGAAACAACTGGAAGAATCACGGGAACCTTCAGATAAAGAGGGTTCAAAATGAGCATTCAACACGTCAACGGCATCAGCAATCGCCTGAGCCTGCGCCTCCCGCAGAGGGATTCGCTGGAGATTCTGGCCCGCGTGTGCGAGATCGTCTCCCTCGAGAAGGACGGAGATGTGGCCCAGGCCCTGGAAGCGATCAAGAGCGAGTTTCCGACCGTTGAGGATTTCGAGCGCGACTTTCCATCTCTTTGTTTCGCTATAGCCACAGGCGTAGGTAAGACCCGGTTAATGGGGGCTTTCATCAGTTACCTCTACTTGAGCGAGGGCATTCGTCACTTCTTTGTGCTCGCCCCGAACCTGACGATCTACAAAAAGCTGATCGCCGACTTCACGCCCAACACGCCGAAGTATGTCTTTCAAGGGATTTCCGACTTTGCCGTTAATCCACCCCTGATCGTAACCGGAGATAACTATCAGGATGGGCGTGGGATCAGAAGAGATGGTTATCTGCCAGGCGTCGAATGGGAACAAGATGTCCATGTCAATATTTTCAATATCTCCAAGATCAACAGCGAGGTGCGAGGCGGCAAGAGCCCGAGGATCAAGCGCCTGAGCGAATACATTGGTCAAAGCTATTTCGACTATCTTGCAGGGCTGGACGACCTTGTGATGCTGATGGATGAATCGCATCGCTACCGGGCCAGCGCCGGAGTGCGGGCGATCAACGAGTTGAATCCCATCCTGGGACTGGAGCTGACCGCTACACCGCAGGAGGAACGGGGCCAGCGGGCCGAACTCTTCAAAAACGTGATTTACAGTTATCCCTTGAGCAATGCCATGGACGATGGCTTCGTGAAAGAACCCGCAGTGGCGACGCGGGAGAACTTTGATGCGGCAAACTACTCAGACGAAGGCCTGGAAAAGGTCAAACTCGAAGACGGTGTCCGCATCCATGAAAACACCAAGGTCGAGCTGGAGGTGTACGCCCGGAACAACGACCAGGCGATGGTCAAGCCATTCATGCTGGTGGTCGCTCAGGACACGACCCACGCCAACGTACTCCGGCAGGTCATGGAGAACGACGATTTCTTCGAGGGCCGATACAAGGGTAAGGTGATCACCGTCCACTCTAAAGTGCACGGTGAAGAAAAAGACGAGGTCGTCGAACAGTTGCTGACTGTTGAGCGCCCGGACAACCCGGTCGAGGCCGTTATCCACGTCAACATGCTCAAAGAGGGATGGGATGTTACGAATCTCTATACCATCGTCCCCCTGCGGGCCGCAAACTCCCGAACCCTGGTGGAACAGTCCATCGGCCGAGGATTGCGCCTGCCCTACGGCAAGCGGGTAGGAATCCCAGCAGTTGATCGCCTGACTATCGTGTCGCACGACAGGTTTCAGGAGATCATCGATCACGCCAACGATCCGAACTCGATCATCCGAACCGGCGTAGTCATCGGAAAAGATATCCCCGAAGCGGGCAAAAAGGCGATAGTCGTCGAATCTGAGTTTGAGAAGATCATCTCCACGCCTCCACCGAAGGCTGGAGAAGAAGAGAATGCCCCGGAGACCCGCAGCCTTTTCGAGAAACCGGAAGAGCAGGAAGTGGCAAAGGCAACGTTCCAGGTTATCCGACAATTTGAACGCCTCCGGGGAAGCGATCAGCTTCAGGACGCGGAGATCCAGAAGGAAATCATCAAGAAGGTTGAGGAGATCGCCCGGCCCAAGCTCGGACTTCTGTACGACAGCCTTGGCGAAGATACTGTCGCAAACGTGGTGAAGGAAACTACAGAGCTGTATCAGGACCTCTCCATCGACATTCCAAAAATCGTGGTCGTGCCGAAAGGCGAGGTGGTCGCTGGATATGAAGATTTCGATCTGGACACAAGTAACATCAACCTGCAGCCGGTGGCCCAGGACATTCTCATTCAGCACCTCCATGATATGCAAAGATACAAACTGCGGGATGGCTCGGGGATCGTCAAGGAGAAGCGGCCGGAAGACTATCTGGTGCGTGGCTTGATCGATTTCAATGACATCAGTTATGACGACCACTCGGCGTTGCTCTACAAACTGGCTGGTCAGGTCGTGGCGCATCTGCGGTCATACCTGGCCGAAGAAGAGGATGTGTTGAATGTGCTGCAGTACCACCAGCAACCTCTTGTAAACCTGATCCACTCCCAGATGCAGGACCATTTCACGGAGTCGGCTGCGTCCTACGAGGCCAATGTTACCAAGGGGTTTCGCACTTTGCGCCCTAATAACTACACAGCCGCCGCAGATGAAACCGTTCGAAACTTCAGGACCCCGATCCCGGAAGGTGAAAAACAGCGCATCAAGACCATGCTCTTCGGCGGGTTTCGAAGATGTCTGTATTCGCTGCAGAAGTTCGACACAGACTCGGAGCGGCGTTTCGCGGTGATCATAGATAACGATGACGACGTTCTCAAGTGGTTCAAACCCGCCAAGGGCGATTTTCAGATTCACTATAGTCACGATGAATCATATGAACCGGATTTTGTCGTTGAAACCAAATCCGGCAAGTTCCTCTGTGAACCTAAGCGAGCCAGCGAGATTACCGATGACATTGTCCTGGCAAAGGCTGATGCGGCCGCCGTCTGGTGTGAACATGCAACGGTTCACGCGAAGACTTATGGCGGCAAGCCCTGGACCTATCTCTTGATCCCTCATGACCAGATATCCGAACAAATGAGTTTGGCTGGCCTGGCGGCCAGGTGTACCCATGTATCACAGGTGCAGGAAACCGGCAGCCATGGAAAGGAATGAACACGTGACGCGCTTTCTCTAGGACAAGAATGGTTGAGAGGTCAAGTCTACGGTTGACTCTTAGTCAGAATCGAAGGGCAAAAAGGGAAGCGGAGTGGTGAAAGATCCTAAGATCGTTTTTCATGCGCGGGCCTGTTTTTCATGAAAACGGACAGGATCATCTATACCCTGGGTACAAGCACCCGATCCCTCGAAGATTTCTCTTCCATACTAACGACCTTCGGGATAAAGGGAATTGCAGATGTCAGGAGGTTCCCCAGGAGCCGCAGGTTTCCCTACTTCAACAAGGAAAAGATCGAGGAGGAGAGCAGAGAGCAGAACCTTTCCTACCACTGGCTCGGAGATCTCCTGGGCGGATTTCGAAAAGGCGGATATGAGAATTACAAGAACGAACCCTCCTACCTTGAAGGTATTGAGAAGGTTGAGGCACTGGCTGAACAGTATCTCTTTGTGCTCATCTGTGCCGAGCGGCTTCCCTGGAAATGCCATCGATTGCAGATCTCCCGGAGTCTCGTAGAGCGGGGCTGGGATGTGATCCATATCATTGATCGGGATCGTACATGGCGGCCAAAGGGGGAACAGGGCAGGGCGGGGGACAAAGAATTGGAATAGGTGCCGGACGTCTTCAAGCAGTTCAATGGGAATTTGACGGGACCAAAATCGCGTCGTACAGGAGAGGAATATGGCTGAGATCATTTCCAGAAATGTCAGTGCAGGGCCGTGCACGGTTTACAGCCGTTCTGAAGGTGTACGGTCTGATAAGGGTGAAAGGAAAGATACAAAGATGGTTGATACGCATTTTGAGCCTGTAAATACGAACCTGTCTTATGATCAGGCTAAAACCCTGTTTGAAACATATATAAAGGAGCCCAGTATCCACAAGCACTGCAGGGCATCTGAGGTGATCATGCGGGGGTTGGCCAGGCACTTTGGTCAGGACGAAGAGCAGTGGGCGATCCTGGGGTTGCTCCACGATATAGATTTTGAACAGACAAAGGATGACCCGGTCAGTCATTGCGTCTATGCCAGGGGTATCTTAAGCGATGCCGGTGTTTCGGATGAGGCTATAGAGATCATCTGCTCTCATGCGTGGGGGAGCGAATGCGGCGGAGGAAAGGTACTGAACAAAAAGAGAACAAGAAACATCGAGCATGTCCTCGTTGCTGCAGAAACTGTAACCGGATTGATATCTGCTTCGGCCTTGATGACCCCTGACAAGAAGCTTGCCAGTGTAAAAGTAAAGTCATTGAAAAAGAAGTATAAGAGCAAGGCATTCGCGCGAAATTGCAATCGGGCGTTCATGGCGGAAATAGAAAATACAGGGATTCAACTGAGTGAATTTTTCGATATTGCCATTACGGCCATGCAGGAAATAAGTGACGAATTGGGGTTGTAGAGAGAGCCGGGGTCAGGGTATGTACTGATCGATCAGGCTGCCGGAAACCGCCTTTACGGTCTCGGATATCGGGTGGGCATGAGGCGTACGCGAAGCGATGTACCCTGAAATGAGGCACTGATCTCCATAGAACCGCTGTAATGCTTGAATTCCCTTCAGGGCCTTTTCATCAGGATCCTCTGTGGCCTTGACTTCAATGGCAACAAATTTGCCCCCCTTTTCGATCAGCAAATCCACTTCAGCCCCGTGAACCGTCCGCCAGTACCATAGCGGCGGTTGCCGGCCCTGAGAAAAATAATGCCGGACAACCTGCATCACAACGTGCGTCTCCCACAAGGCCCCGGCCACTGGATGGCGCATGACCTCTTCCCGCTTTTCGAAACCCATCAAAAACGCGGCCAGCCCGGTGTCGCACATATACAGCTTTGGGGCCTTGATCAGCCGTTTTCCAAGATTCCGATGATACGGCTCGAGCAAGATGATCTGGCCTGAGGCCTGGAGCACGGAGATCCATTTTTTTGCCGTGTTTGGAGCGATTCCAGCGTCTCTGGCCAGTTCGGAATAGGATAGAATCTGGCCGGTCCGGATGGCCGTTGCCCTCAGAAATCGATCAAAATCTCTCAGGTTTCCAACATTTGAAATATTTCTGACATCCCTCTCGAGGTAGGTACCAAGATAGGCTGCATACCAGAATCGGGGTTCGATCTCCGGTTTTTCATAAAGCTCGGGAAACCCGCCTTTGAAAAAATAGGCGTCCGGATCAGCGGTCTCAACCGTTTCCTTAAGCTCCCTGAATGAGAGGTTCAGCATGTTCAGAATGCCGCAGCGTCCGGCCAGGCTTTCGGAAACACCGTGCATCAGTGAAAAATTCTGGGACCCGGTCAGGATAAACCGCCCGGGCGTCTTTTTTTGATCCACAATGCCTTTCAAATGACGAAACAGGGACGGCGCATATTGGACCTCATCAATAATCAAAGGTTCTCTATGGCCGGCAAGAAAATCATGGAGACTGTGCTCAGCCTGTTCCGACAGGGCTGGAACGTCAAGGGAGACATAGGAAAACCCGGGGAAAACCCTTTGAACCAAGGCCGTCTTTCCAACCTGACGTGCACCTGTCAAAACCACGACCGGAAACTGATTGAAAAGATCTTTTATTGTATTTTCGTATTTCCTCTCAATCCACATGCGGATATTTTGCATCCAAAATGACAAAAAGTCAACATCTTTTTCGGTTAAACCGGCTTGACACGATGAGAGTTGGGGATTCAGAGTTGGGGGTCAGATCTTTAACCTTCTGCTGGTTTCATCCAAGCACTATCTGCTGACAGGCGGAACGCTGGGGAACTCAAGTATAACCGTTGGCTGGACCGGCAAGAGGTAAAGGTGAAGAAAGTGAAATAGGGCGTCGCTATAGGTGAGTGGTAGGCGGTCGCGGATTCGAACCGCGGACTTCCACCGTGTGAGGATGGCACTCTCACCGCTGAGTTAACCGCCCACGGACTTGATCAAAAGATAAGGGCTCAACGGGCCAAAAGTCAAGCCTTTTTGTTCGGCGGCCGGCAGGTCAAGGACGATGACGCAGCATCTTTGGTGAGGTATTTTCGAAGCTTTTCCACTTCACCGGGTGTGAGCCGTCGGTAAGTTCCGGGTTTCAGGTCTCCCAGGCGTAGGGGACCATAGCGAATCCGCTGCAGTTTCATTACCGGGTGGCCCACAGCCTTGCACATACGCCGGATCTGCCTGTTTCTTCCTTCTTTGATCGTGATTTCAAGCCAGCTGTTTCTGCCCGTGGTTCCCGTTTTCTTTATCTGGGCCGGGGCAGTGCGTCTGCCGTCCAGCATCACTCCGGATCTTAGACGTTTCAAGATCTGTTCCCCGGGCAGGCCCTTGACCTTGGTCCGATAGGTCTTGGGAATACCGTATCGGGGATGCTGAAGGTGGTGGGCCAGTTCTCCGTCGTTTGTCAGGATGAGAAGCCCTTCGGTGTGATAATCGAGACGTCCTACTGGAAAGAGGCGGCGCTTGATGTTTCTCACAAGTTCGGCTGTCGTGGGGCGGCCCCGGGGATCACGGGATGTGGTGAGAACCTGTTTCGGCTTGTTCAGGACGATGGTTACCTGAGGCTCCAACCGATGAATGAGGCGCCTGTTGACGCGTATGGCGTCTTGCCCCCAGACCACCTGCGTGCCGGGCGTCAGGACCACCTCGCCATTGACGGTAACGCGGCCCTCTCGGATCCATCTTTCTGCTTGACGTCGGGAGGCGACTCCGGCTCGGGCCAGGACTACGTGGAGTCGTTCGGCCATGCTTCTCCGAGCTCCTTCAGGTCTTTCAGGGTAGGCAGCTCGCTGAGCTCTTTCAGATCAAAGATTTCCAGGAAACGCTTGCTCGTCCCGTAGACCATGGGGCGGCCCGGCAAAGGCTTGCGGCCCAATACCCGAATGAGTCCCCGTTCAAGAAGGGTACGCAGCGTTCCTCCGGACTCAACGCCTCTTAGGTGCTCCACATCGCTTCGCAGAACAGGTTGTTTATAGGCAACAATGGCCAGGGTTTCCATGGCTGCACGGCTCAGGCGGGCCGGTCTGGTTTGCTTCATCCGCCTTACCCATTGCCGGTACTCGGGACGGGTTCGGAGCTGGTATCCACCGGCCACCTCACTCAAAAAGAAGCCGCGCTTTTGGGACTCATATTCCTGCGCCAGGCTTGTGAGGGCGTTGAGTGCGGACTGACGGTCCTGGATTTCCAGAATCGCCTTGATCCTGTCGATGGTCAGGGGGGCGTCTGATGCAAAGAGCAAACTTTCAACAATGGCCTTTAGATTATCCATTGAAGATCCTGATGATGCCCGAGCTGACGTGTTGCATAATCCGTATGACCTGGGCTTTTGCCATTTCCAGAATAGCCAGGAAGGTGACGATAATCTGGCCTTTGGTCGCCTGTTCTTCAAAGATCTCTTCAAAAGTCATAGAGCCGCGCCTTTCCAAGAGATCTGCGATTTCAGAAATCCTGCCCTTAACCGATATGGTGTCCACGGTAATATTCAAGAAATCTTCCGGAGATGCCCGCTTGACGATCTTCTCAAAGGCGTCGATGAGTTCAAAGAGGCTCACCTGGACGAGATCGTCGGGTTCTTCATCCGCGGATTCGGGAGAGCCGTTCGACGCACTGCGGACAAAGACATCCCAATCAAGTTGATTCCGGTTCGTCAGATCTTCTGCCGCATATTTTAACTGCAAGTATTCCTCCAGGGGTCGAACAATCTCCAGACGGGGATCTTCTTCCTCGTCTTCTTGTTCCAGGTCGATGGGCAGGAGCATCCGGGACTTGATGTGGGCGAGGGTGGCTGCCATGAGCAGAAACTCCCCGGCCACGTCTATATTCAGGGCTTTCATCAGTCTCAGGTATTCCAGGTACTGCTCTGTGATCACGGCAATGGGGATGTCATAAATATCCACCTCGCTCTTCTTCACGAGATGCACAAGAAGATCCATGGGGCCGTCAAAGACATCCCCCAGATGGACGCGATACATGGTCTGATCTTGTATTTGTTCCATTTAGATGTTGACCGCGGCTCGCACCTCTTCCATGGTCTTGCGGGCGACTGCCCGCGCCTTCTGATCGCCGTCTTCAATAATGGCCCTGACCGTATCCGGGTTGGCCTCGTAGTAAGATCGTCTCTCACGGATAGGCTCAAGGGCCTTTATGAGATTTTCGGCCATCATCTGCTTGCATTCTACGCAGCCGATTTTGGCCCGCCGGCACTCTCGATCAACACTATCAATGGTCTCCTGATCGGAGTAAAGCTGATGAAAGCTGAAGACATTGCATACCGTCGGGTCCCCAGGATCGGTCCGTCGTGCCCGCTGGGGGTCGGTAATCATCTCGCCGACCTTTCTGCGCATCTCGTCGGGGGCGTCTGAGAGAAAAATGGCGTTGTTGTAACTCTTGCTCATCTTGCGACGATCCAGGCCAAGGATCTTGGAGGTCTCCGTCAAGATCGTTTCCGGGATTGGGAAGATATCCCCATAGAAATGATTGAAACGCCTTGCAATCTCGCGTGTGAGTTCCACATGAGGGGCCTGGTCTATGCCCACGGGCACACCGTTGGCCTTGTACATAATGATATCAGCCGCTTGCAGCACAGGGTAGCCGAGGAAGCCAAAGTTGGAAAGGTCGCGGTTCTTTAACTGGGCAATCTGCTCCTTGTACGTTGGATTCCTCTCCAGCCAGGGCAGCGGCGTGATCATGGAGAGAAGCAGGAAGAGTTCAGCATGTTCTTTGATGTGTGACTGAATAAAGAGGGTGCATTTATCCGGTGAAAGGCCCACGCTCAGCCAATCCAGGAACACGTCCAGGATGTATCCCTGGATGGGTGCCGTGGTCTCGTAGTCCGTGGTCAGGGCGTGCCAGTCAGCAATGAAAAAGAAACATTCATAGTCGTCCTGCATGCTTTTCCAGTTTGCCAGGGCGCCGTGGAGGTTTCCAAGATGCAGTGGCCCGGTGGGGCGCATACCGCTCAAGATCCGTTTCTTGGCCATTCAGGATTCTCCTATTGCATAAGGTATCTGAAAAACACCAGCAACCCCTCGTTTCCCAAGAAAACTCGGAGCAAGGGGTTCACAAGAAACCAAATTACACTATTGATGACGCCGGTGAAAAGTAAAAAAATGAGAATGAGCATGCCGAAACGTTCGATTCGCGCCAAGCGGCGGGCATGGCGGGCAGGCAGCAGCATGGAGAGCACGTGACTGCCGTCAAGCGGTGGAATCGGTATCAGGTTGAAGACGGCCAGGATGGCATTGATGAAGACGCTGTAGCCCAGGATCAAAAATAGATCTGAAACGATGCCTGTCAACAGTGGATTGACCCAAAGAAATCGTAACGCCAACAGGACCTGAGAAGCCACCCCGCACAGCAAGGCACACACCAGATTGGCAGTCACACCTGCTGAGGCAACCAGGATGGTATCCCGTCGATAATTTCGAAGATGACGGAAATTGACCGGGACCGGCTTGGCATAGCCGAAAATAAAGGGTGATTTTACAAAAAAGAGCATCAGGGGGAGCACGATGGATCCCATGAGGTCCAGATGCTTGATGGGATTAAGCGTGAGTCTGCCCGCCAATTTGGCTGTAGGATCTCCCAGACGATACGCCACCCAGCCATGGGCGACCTCGTGGATGGTCACTGCAAAAAGCAGCGTTGCGATTTGGATGACAAACCTGTTCAAATCAAAACCTTACAATATGGTCTGCTCTAAGTGGGATCTTGAGAAGACGTTTTGGGTCAAGCGAAGAGGATTTGGCGCATGCCATCAAAACGCATAACGGGCAATGCAGGGCGCGAATCTACACCTTCCACTGCTTGTGCACAAATCCTACCTCGTCTTCGAGGGTCTTAACCTGGCCGTTGAGGCGTGCATCAAGGAGACTGTCCAGGATCTTTCGATAGACGGGACCGGGTGCGAGGCCCATGTCCTTGAGATCGTTTCCTTTCAAAATCGTGGCTGTAGGTCTCAACCTGGTAAAGTAATTGGAGATGGCTCGCCTCACCTCCTGTCGGGTGGTGCCCGCCATCATGTAGAGCAAGACCTCGGTGCGAAAAGGGCGCAGTTTCCTGTAAACAACGCTGTTCCGGAAACGCTTCTGCAATTCCATCCATTCCAGGGACACATCCGCCCTGTTTTTCTCATTGGCGAATACCTTTCGGTGGCGCTCGGTAAGTTCCAACCGGTCGCAGAACCCCTCTGCAACCGGTTTCTTAAGCGGCTTCATCAAGGCCAGGAGATAGACCATCCACTTCCTACAGGAGTCTTCCAGAAAAAGCAAATGGTGCCACGTGAGGACCTTTTCAACCGAGGTGAGGAGGTCCTCGAGGGTGGCGCTATAAACAATCCTCGGGTGAATCACCTTCAAGAGCCCGTATTCGTTCAGTCGCCGCAAGGCCATGGTGGGCTTGTCTTCCTCGAGGATTTGACGCAGTTCAGAAAAGAGACGACGACCGCTCAAGGCCTTGAAGAAATCCATTCGGACCGCATTTTCTATCAAGCCTGATGTCAGTTTTCCTATCTTAAAGCCAAACCTTTGCTCAAAGCGAATGGCGCGGAAGACCCGTGTGGGGTCTTCCACGAAGCTCAGGTTGTGCAGCACCCTGATCGCCCTTGCCTTGAGATCCTTTTGCCCCCCAAAGAAGTCGATGAGGGTCCCAAATCCGTTGGGATTGAGCCCTATGGCCAGGGTATTGATCGTAAAATCTCTTCGATACTGATCGAGTTTTATGGATCCCATCTCGATGGTTGGCAGCGCACCAGGCGACTTGTAGTATTCGAGACGGGCCGTGGCCACGTCGATCTTCCGGCCGTTTGGAAGAACAACCACGGCGGTCCTGAACTTTTCGTGAGACCGGACTCGGCCCCCAAGGGAAGCGCCCAAGGCCTTGGCAAACTCGATGCCGTCGCCTTCGATGACGACATCGATGTCGAGATTCTGGTGGTAGAGCAGGATATCCCGCACAAAACCACCCACGGCATAGGCCTGGTATCCAAGGGAATCGGCCACTTGCCCAACGGCTTTCAGGAGTGTGATAATCTCTTCGGGCAGGCGCTCCTGAAGCACTTTGGCCACAGGCTTTTGACGAACAATGGGCCCTTGCTCCTTGCCATCGGCCAAGAATTCACGCATGCGCGCAGAATCGGTGACCAGCGTATTGAGCAGATCAGTCCTTGTGATAACGCCCATGACCCGGCCATCGTCTGTGACGGGGAGCAGGCGCTGCTTATTGCCTATGATTTGCTCCTGGATCTCTGCCAATGTGGCATCAGGTCCCACCGGGGCAATGTCCGTCGTCATGTATTCCCGAACACAAACATCGTCCAGCTTGTGATGAAGCCCCTTTTCTATGACCTGCCTGGAGATGACACCAACCAGCTTGTCAGACTCTAATACGACGATCACATTGACATTATAACGCGTCAGCAGTTGGTTGGCTTCCTTCAGGGTCACATTCGGGGCCACGTGTATGACAGGAGATGACATGAGGTCCCTGGCCTTGCCGCCTGAATGGATGAACCGGTTCAGGAGGCCAAGGAGTGTTTCTTCGATTTGGATGGCGGTTTGTCCCCTGATGGTGGCCGCGGCCGCTGAGGGATGGCCGCCACCGCCAAAAGCCATGGCGATTTCTCCAACGTCCACCTCCGGCACACGGCTGCGAGCGACCATATAAACCCGATTCTCCATGGCGGCTAGGGCAAAGATGACATCCAGATTCTCCATGTCCCTGAGTTTATGGACCAGTAGGGCGAAATCGGCTACGTAGGTTTCCGAAGCAACCCTCGTGATGACTACATCGACCCCGTTCACGGTGCGATGCGTGGCGCCTTGGATCATTTCATTCAGGAGGTTAACCTGTTCCGGACTCATTTCCCGGGTGATCATGTTGGAGACGACGTTGAGGCTGGCCCCCTGAGAGAGCAAGTAGGCACCGGCAAGGTAATCATCGGCGGTGGTAGACGAGAAGGTGAAAGAGCCTGTATCTTCGTAAAGGCCCAGGGCCATGATGGTTGCCTCATCAGGTGTGATGGTGATTTCTTTTTCGCGCAAAATCTTTGTCATGATCGTGACCGCCGCCCCTGTCATTTCTGTGATCTCTACGGTGCCGGACAGGTCATCGGGCATGGGTGGGTGATGGTCGTAAATGTGGATTTCCAGGCCGGGGCGGTGGACGATGTCGGCGAATTTGCCGATGCGGCCGGCCTGCCGGGTGTCCACCAGTACGAGTCGAACCACGGCCTTGAGGTCAATGTCTTTGATCCTGACAATATTGAACATGTAGACCATGGATTTCACGAAGAAATCCCTCAGGTTCCTCTCCTGGGAGCCGGGAAAGACGACAAGGGCTTCCGGGTAAAGCTTTTTGGCTGCGAGCATGCAGGCGAATGCGTCAAAATCCGCATTGATGTGGGTGGTTATAACCGTGAGGCCTTCGGATGATTTTTCAGGAGGGGCGAATCCAGAAATGGTAACCTTCCTTAGGGCTCGCGTAAAAACAACTTCACATTTTGGCATCTCAGCTTCAGCCCATCTTTAGCCGATGCCTCATTCGCAAACTCCTCGAAATAGCTCGCTATTCCTCTGGGTTTTGCTCAATCGGATCGGCCAAATCTGAGCGCCAATTCTGCGAATTTATTTTTGCGCAAGCCCTTACGATCGAGGCGTCCCTGTCCCGAGAAATCGGGACAGGGACGCCTCAATGCTTTTAAGAAAAGGATACCACAATGCGCCTTATGGCGCAACGAACCTCGAGACTCAGAACTCCACGACCAGGCGCAGGCCCGATATGAAGCCTTTGGGATCATCGCCGGTTTTCATATCGTCCTTCACGTACTGGACATCCGCGGTCAGGGCGAAATACTCATTTAACAGGAAACGGACATAGGCCTCGAATACTTGGCTAGTGTCGAGATCTTGATTGGCGCCATCCAAATAGGCGTAAGCGATTCCAAGATTGTCCTGATCCCGTCCCCAGAGTTTACCACTGATGTATCCCCCTCCCGAATAGAGGTTTTTGCAGGTGACTGCGGCGCTGTCATCCTGCCAGCCAAACCGGATCCAGGCGCCGAGTATATCCCCCAGCTCCTGATCAAAGGAGAGCAAAACGCAGGTCTTTGCTTCTTGTTTGTCCCCGTCGGGATTGCTGAAATCCCGGCTGGTCCGATCCACGATCACACGGTAGTTCCCTTCACCCAGGTCCGTGTTGAGGGTGTAACCCAGCTGGGCCCCGTAAAAGGTATAGTTTCTGCCCTCGTCATTTTCGCCAATACCCATAACGACCCCTCTTAAGGAAAAATCCCCCATGTCCCACTCCAGGGCGCCCCCCAGGTCGTAGGAAGGCAAGAATCCGTTGGGGCCATTCACCAGGGCCTGATTCATAAACTGCGTGTATTCGTCATTGGCATAGGCGTTTTCATCCAGATAATCCGTGGCGTCGAGCAGACCGCCGGTAAGGCCCAAGGCATTGTCCTCACCGAAATCGAAGGTGTGTTTGTACCAGGCAGTCAGGAGGTAATCCCGCTCCCGGCCATTGATATTCTTGACATCAGCTTCCAGATCGGCCGCCCATGGAGACCAAGTAAAGGGGGATTCCCCGGCGTTCAGGGCATTGCCGGCCCCAAATCCGAACTTTGCGAAAAACTCGTCTTTCTCACTGAGGGCAACACTGATCTCAGGCTGGAAGGCGAAGGCGCCCCGCCCGGCGTCATCGAAACCCGTGGCATCGTCTACACTCTGGTATTGATACATGCCGGCGGCCACCCCGCCAATGGATATCCTCTGAAGGGCACCGTTGCCCTGTGCGGAGCCGGCCTCCTGTTCGTTCACTGTGAGTTTCTTTTCCAGCCGTTCCACTCGTTGTTCCAGGTCCTCATCAGCGCTCGCCAAGAGCGCCATCTGTGGCCCCATACCGATCAAACAGATAATCCCGAACAATAGCATGAACTTGCCTTTCATCTTCTTCATCTTTCTTTCCTCCTCAATGACTTATTCCCGCGTTGGGTGGTTCTAACGTTCCTTTGGCTGATACTCGTCCCAGTGTCCAATGACAGGACAACAGGCTGAAAAGCAAGAAAGCCCCCCCTTACTTCATATCAAGGAATTCGACCCAAAGAACAGCTCCCAGCTCTACGTCCTTGTCTTCGCCACCGTGTTTCATCTTGGTATCGGAGGTGTTTAAGGCGGCAAAACCCCACCACCCGGCTTTGGGTGCCCCGTAGGTGAAGACGCCGTTGCCGTCTGCCTTGATGGTTTGGGTCACCATATAGTCGGTAGGCGCCGTGCATTTGCCGTCCTTGTTGTAATACTCCACCTCCACCTCGCCGTAGGGCACTGGTTTGCCGTCCAGTTTGACGATGCCCTGGAAAACGTTTCCGGCATAAAGGCCATAAGGTTTCGACAGGGGGACAATCTCGGTCTTGAGACCGATCTCCTCGTCCCAACCCTCGTCATCGCCAAAGGCGGTGACCACGGCCTTTGTATAATGCACAATGTAGCAATCCTCCGCGGGTTCCCAGTAGGGCTGGGGCTCCATATAGAACATATAGACCCCGGGCCTTTTGATCTTGTAGCTGGTCGTCCATGTCTGGTGCCCCATGGTCTTAACGGGTTTAAGAGAACTCAACAGGTCGGTCTCCCTGCCGTTCATCACTACGGAAAACCTGGCGGGCTTAGCCAGTTCCATGCCATGGCCTTCAAAAGGGTGACAAAACATGAGGTCCACGGTGATATTGGTGTCTTCTCCCTGCATGACCATCTGGTCCGAGGGGATGACCATCCCGAAATGGGCTGAAGCCGGGCCTGCCGTCATCAGTGCCAACGCCAACACGAGAACAAAAAAAACACCTTTCTTCATAACACCTCTCCTTTCTTGAACAAAAAAAGCCACGAGAGTTGCCATCTTCAGATGACCTTGTCCTTCGTGGCTTAACTGTTCTGTCTTAGATATTAAACGATGTCGTGTCTGACCAGGCGCTTCGACGCCTACTTAAAAAATTAATATAGTACACTTATGAATTAATTGTCAAACAAAATCCGAGGTCCTGTGGCCCGAAGGATAACGCCGGATGCCAGCGTATCCAAGTGTTGAACCCATGGGTAAACAACATGGCAACCGATAACAAATGCTCACAATTGATACCGCATCTCCGGTGTTGGTGAGAGTTCGCGGCAAATGACTACAGCTTCACGTGTGACGCCCTGGATCTGCGGCATCGTCGACTTTTACAACGTTGTGATTAACGGGAGATCGTTCACGTCTGCCTTCCCTGAATCAGCTTAACGAATCCGGTCTTATCTGCCAGGGTCGTCAGATCTCCCAGGTCGTCCATATCGCCGCTGGCTATCTTTCTTAAGATCCGTCTCATAATCTTTCCGCTTCGAGTTTTCGGCAAGGCATCCGTAAACTGGATCTTGTCCGGTGTGGCAATGGGGCCTATTTCTTTTCGCACGTGCCCCATTAAAGCCTTTCTCAGATCATTCGATCCATGGATGCCCGCATTTAATACCACAAAGGCATAGATCCCTTCGCCTTTGATCTCGTGGGGATATCCCACAATGGCTGTCTCCGCAACAGCCTTGTGGGAGACAAAGGCGCTTTCGATCTCGGCCGTTCCCAGGCGGTGGCCTGAGACATTGATGACATCGTCCACACGACCCATCAGCCAGTAGTAGCCGTCCTTGTCTTTTTTTGCCCCGTCGCCCGTAAAATAGACGCCCGGAAACTGGCTGAAATAGGTATGCTTAAACCGCTCCGGCTCTCCGTAGACACCCCGCATGATACCCGGCCACGGCTTGATGATGGTCAGGTATCCGCCTTCATTCACTTTGCATTTCTGACCCTTATCATTCACGACTTCGGGCACGATCCCCGGAAAAGGCACGGTGGCCGAGCCGGGTTTTGTGGCAATGGCGCCCGGCAGGGGCGAGATAAGAATGCCACCGGTTTCGGTTTGCCACCACGTGTCCACAATGGGGCATCGGCCTTGGCCGATCCATTTGTCATACCATTTCCAGGCCTCGGGGTTGATGATCTCTCCAACACTGCCCAAGAGCCTCAAGCTGCCCAAGTCATAGCGCCTGGGCCAGCTGTTTCCATGTTTGGCCAGCGCCCTGATGACCGTTGGGGCTGTATAGAAGATATTGACCTTATAATCCTGCACAATTTCCCAGAACCGGCCCGGATCGGGATAGGTGGGCACCCCTTCAAACATGAGACTGGTCGCCCCGGAGCAAAGAGGGCCGTAGACGATATAGCTGTGACCCGTGATCCACCCGATGTCTGCCGTGCACCAGTAGGTATCCTCCTCCCGAATATCAAAGATCCACTGCAAGGTCTGATAGACATAGAGGAGATAGCCGGCCGTGGTATGAAGCACGCCCTTGGGCTTTCCAGTGGACCCGCTGGTGTAAAGAATAAAAAGGGGATCTTCGGCATCCATGGTGACGGCGTCACACCAGGCTTTCAAAGCGGGGTTATTGACTTGTTCGTCCCACCACCAGTCCCTTGCCTTTTTCATTTTGACGCTCGTACCCGTTCGCCTCACAACAACGCACGCCTTGACGTGAGGACATGCCTTCAAGGCCTCGTCGGCATTCCGTTTTAGAGGGATCACTCTTCCTCCCCTGAAACCGCCGTCGGCCGTGATCAGTATTTTGGCCCCGCAATCCTTGATGCGGCTGCTGAGGGAGTCCGCGCTGAATCCTCCAAAGACCACACTGTGGATCGCCCCGATGCGGGCGCATGCCAGCATGGCAATAGGGAGCTCCGGGACCATGGGCAGATAGATCGCGACCCTGTCCCCTTTCTTAACGCCAAACCCCTTTAAGACATTGGCAAACTTACAAACCTCCCGGAGGAGCAACTGGTAAGTGTAGATCCTGTACTCGCCCGCTATTTCACCCACCCAGATCAAGGCGGTCTTGTTCTTTCTCCATGTGTCCGCATGGCGGTCCAGGCAGTTCAACGAAGCATTGGTCTTGCCCCCATCGAACCAGCGTATCTTCGCCTTTTCGAAATCATAATCCAGGACCCGTCGCCATTTCCTGAACCAGGTGAGCGCCTCGGCCCGCTCTGCCCAGAAGCCTTCGGGATCCTCGACGGAACGCCTGTAGAGCCTTTGATATTCCTTCAGGCTGTTGATACGGGCCTTTTTCTTGAAATCTTTTGGCGGGGGGTATTTTTTTGCGCCAACGACAACAGATTCAATCATTTGCTTATGTGTCATCGGTCCCTCCTTCACGTCTTGATCTTTAGAATGGGAAAGACGCTTTTCTCAACCCCACGGACCACCGCCTCGAGGTCGCGTCTTACCTTCCGCCTGACATCATCCGGCACAAAGTGAGGCCGGTCATTGAGAGACGAAATATTGTCGCCCCAGAACATGCCTCCAAACAGGACGTCATCGTCCTCTCTGGGTCCCAGGCCGTTCATGACGGCCCACGCCAATGCCCAGGTTCGGGCAATATTGTCCAGCACATAACCGCCTGAGCCAAGGGCCAACAGCTTTTTGGAAATCTGCAAAATGCCTTCCAGGGCTTT
>Ga0315534_1000287_pt1 | contig 33511 bp, 27 predicted proteins | sample SalMarSW160240MG_FD_203094 | JGI IMG/M metagenome (GOLD analysis project Ga0315534, IMG submission 203094) | Salt marsh sediment microbial communities from the Plum Island Ecosystem LTER, Massachusetts, United States - Salt Marsh Sediment SW1602-40 ...
ACGTTCCAATGCCAATGGTTCGAAAAAATTCCGTGAATTACTTGGTGAGGAAAACTGGGATGCCCTGGTCAATATAGGTCGTGAACAGGTCAGGGAGGGATCGCACGCGCTCGATGTCTGTGTGGCCTATGTTGGCAGACCGGAAGCAACGGATATATCGCAGGTGATCTCACGCTATCGTGGCCAGATTACCGTTCCGCTTGTTATTGACTCCACCGAACCACCGGTAATCGAAACGGCGTTGAAACTGCTTGGCGGCAAGAGTGTCATCAATTCCATCAATTTTGAAGACGGTGAGGAAAAGGCGAGCACGGTACTGGAGTTTGCAAAAAAATACGGCACTGGGGTGGTTGCTCTGACTATCGACGAGGAAGGCATGGCCAAGGAAGTTGATCGTAAGCTGGCCATCGCACATCGTTTGTACGATTTCGCGGTTCATACGCACGGCTTGCCGCCGTCGGACCTGATCTTTGATCCATTGACGTTTACAATCTGTACCGGTATGGAGGCAGACAGGGATCACGCCAAAAACACCCTGGACGCAATTGATCGTATCGCTGCAGAATTTCCCGAATGTCAGATCATGCTGGGCCTGTCGAACATTTCATTTGGACTGAATGCCGCGGCACGTCACGTACTGAATTCTGTTTTTCTGCATCATGCACAACATCACGGCATGACGGGAGCCATTATCCACGTCTCAAAGATCATGCCATTGCACCAGATTGACGAACAACAGCGTGAGGCGGCCGACAATCTGATTTTCAATAACTGGCGCGATGGTGTGGATCCGCTATTGAGGTTTGTGGACTTATTCAAAGACATCAATCAACAAGAAAAGCAAAAGACAAGGCCGGAGACGATTGAAGAAGTGCTGAAACAGCGCATCATAGATGGCGACAAACAGGGCTTGCAGGAGGATCTCGACAGGGCGCTGGAACAATATCAGCCTCTGGAAATCGTCAACAATTTTCTGCTCGATGGCATGAAGGTCGTAGGCGAGCTGTTTGGCTCCGGCGAGATGCAGCTCCCTTTTGTGCTGCAATCCGCGGAAACCATGAAGGCCGCAGTCGCCTATCTGGAGGAGTTTATGGAGAGGGTCGAAGGCCAGGAGAAGGGCACGTTGGTGATCGCGACGGTGCGTGGTGATGTACATGATATCGGCAAGAATCTAGTGGATATCATCCTCACAAATAACGGTTACAAGGTCATCAACCTGGGCATCAAGCAACCTATAGCAAACATCATGGAGGCTGCGCGCACACATAATGCGGATGCCATCGGCATGTCCGGTCTGTTGGTCAAATCGACGGTCATCATGAAAGAAAATCTGGAGGAGATGAAGCGTGAAGGGATAGATCTGCCGGTACTGCTGGGTGGTGCCGCATTGACAAGACGCTATGTCGAACATGATTGCCGCCTGGTCTATACCGATGCAGACAAGGTCCATTATGCCAAGGATGCCTTTGGTGGCCTGAAATTGATGAATACCATTATCGGAGAAAAAAAACCTGTAAATGAATAGGGATGCAAAGCATCGTGGGAAGTGCCCGCTCCATGAGCTGGCATCATAATGTCGGTCTTCGAAAACTGGTCCGAGGAAAAGCAGTCCGCCTACCTATACAGGTTGATGGCGAATGTCGAGCCCGAACCGGCCAACAAAAAGCTCTTTACGGCGTTGGCCAAGGCGGCTGAAGACCAGGCGCTTATCTGGGAACGAAGGATGGGGGTCGAGGGTGAGCAAGTTCCTGACAGATTTCATCCATCCACCCGGACCCGTTTTGTAGCCTGGCTGATTCGTATCCTAGGTCCCCGTTCCATCCGACCGGTGCTGGCAGCAATGAAGGTACGCGGCTTGTCCGTCTATAGCAGTGGCATGATCCGCGCCGGGCACCCGATGCCGACCACGGTTGAAGAAATCGGTCATCGGCATGCAACCTTCAGTGGTGGAGGCAATCTTCGTGCTGCTGTATTCGGCATAAACGACGGCCTGGTTTCAAACGCCAGTCTGGTGATGGGGATGGCGGGTGCGACTCAGGATGTCAGGCTCATATTTTTGACAGGTATTGCTGGATTGATCGCCGGAGCGGCATCAATGTCGGCGGGAGAATATATCTCGGTACGGTCGCAACGTGAATTGTATGAGTATCAGATCGGTCTGGAGCGTGAAGAACTGGATGAGTATCCTGAGGAAGAGGCGGAGGAACTGGCGCTGATCTATAATGCACGTGGATTGGACATGGAGCAGGCACGGGAGGTTGCAACGGAGATGCTGCAGGATCCGGAACATGCACTGGATACGCTGTCGCGTGAGGAACTTGGCCTTAATCCTGATGATCTTGGTTCACCCTGGGGCGCGGCGTTGTCATCCTTTGTGTCATTCGCCCTGGGTGCTCTGGTGCCGTTATTGCCGTTTGTATTCGGCGCAAGGGATCAACCGGTGCCAGCAGTTATTTTGCTGACGGGTGTCAGTTTGTTCGTTGTGGGCGTCGTACTCAGCCTGTTTACCGGTCGTGGCGCGCTGAGGGGAGGATTGCGCATGGTATTAATCGGGTGTACTGCGGGTGCGATTGCGTACCTGTTGGGTACCTTGTTGGGTATCAGTCTGTTATAGACACACGGGAGTCTGCGTACGTGTATACATTGTATCCGGACATCGTCCCATATGTCAGACACAGTCTTGAGGTTACACCACCACATATCTTGTATGTGGAGGAGTGCGGTAATCCGTCCGGGATCCCGGTCGTCGTCCTGCATGGTGGACCGGGGTCCGGATGCGAACCCTATCACAGACGTTTTTTCGATCCCGAGCGCTATCGGATCATCCTGTTTGATCAGCGTGGCTGTGGCCGATCCTCGCCTCACGCCGAACTCCGTAATAACACCACACAGGATCTGATCGGTGACATGGAACGTATCCGTGAACATCTGGAGATCGACAAGTGGTTGCTTTTTGGCGGTTCCTGGGGTTCGACCCTGGGCCTCGTCTATGCCCAGGCCCATCCGGAACGTGTAAGCGGCATGATGTTACGCGGTATCTTTTTATGCACTCAGCGGGAGATCGACTGGTTTTATCAGGAAGGAACTAGCCGTTTATTCCCGGATTACTGGCAGGATTTTATACAACCCATTCCGGAACAAGAACGCAGTGATATCCTGCGTGCCTATTACCGGCGACTTAGCGGACCTGACGAGGTGGCGAGGATGTCGGCAGCAAAGGCCTGGTCGCGATGGGAGGGACGGACCTCGTCCCTGTTACCCAACAAGGAGGTCATCGATCATTTCAGCGATCCGTATACGGCCTTGAGCCTGGCGCTTATTGAATGCCACTATTTTGTGAACAATGCATTCCTGACCGCAGATCAGATTCTGCGTAACATGGAACGAATTGTCCATATCCCTGCAACGATTGTCCACGGCCGCTATGATGCGATATGCCCGTTGGAAAGTGCGTGGGCCCTGCACAAGGCCTGGCCCGGGGCGCTATTCAGCGTCATAGCCGATGCAGGACACTCTGCCAGTGAAAAAGGCATTATCGATGCCTTGGTAAAGGCGACCCATGATTTCAGTGAATCCATCTCATGATTGCTCTGCTGCAACGGGTGAGTCATGCACGTGTTGATGTCGGCGGTATTACCATCGGGTCAATTGATACCGGTTTGCTGGTGTTCGTTGCGGTTCAACGGGATGATGACGAACAGGAGGCGTTGACCGTTCTAAAGCGCATCTTCGAATACCGGGTATTTCCGGATCATGCCGGCAAGATGAACCTGAGCCTGCTGGACGTACAGGGAGGGATGTTGCTGGTGCCTCAATTTACCCTGGCCGCTGACACAATCAGCGGTACCAGGCCGAGTTTTACACCGGCTGCACCACCTGAAAAAGGGCGCAGACTGTTTGAATATGTCGTCACACAGGCGAGCGAACGGTATCGGCATTTCGCAGCTGGACAATTTGCGGCGGATATGCAGGTCACCCTTACCAACGACGGTCCGGTTACCTTTATCCTGCGTTCGTCCGGTAAAGGATAAGTCAAAAATAACGTGATGCGTTTACTGTTGCTGATAAATTGTTTAGACCAGTCATGACAACCTACGCCATAGGGGATGTGCAGGGATGTTACGATGAATTGCAATACCTGCTTGAGAGGATCGGTTTTGATGTTGCCCTTGACCAACTTTGGTTTACCGGTGATCTGGTCAATCGCGGTCCCGGCTCGCTTGCGGTACTGCGATTCGTCAAGGAGCTGGGTGACCGTGCCATCACCGTGCTCGGTAACCATGATCTGCACCTGCTGGCGGTAGATGCTGGGATACGCCGACCCCGAAAAAACGACACCCTTGGGTGTATCTTGACTGCCCCCGATGCTGACGAACTGCTGTACTGGCTACGTAATCGGCCACTGCTGCATATTGACCACGGTTTAGGCTACGTGATGATACACGCGGGTCTGCCACCCCAATGGGATCTGGAGAAGGCCATGATATGTGCCAGGGATGTTGAGACCCTTTTGCAGGGCACCGGCTATATTGATTTTATCCAACATATGTACGGGGATGAACCGGACCAGTGGTCGGAATCACTCAGTGGATGGGATCGTTTCAGGTTTATTACCAACTGCTTTACGCGACTGCGCTATTGTGACCGCGATGGTCGTCTCGCACTGGGGGAAAAGGGGGCGCCTGGGAGCCAACCACAGCATTACTTCCCCTGGTTTGAGCTATGGAATCCTGGTGATGAGGACATACAGGTTATCTTCGGGCACTGGTCGACATTGAGTAAGTGCCATCGAACCGGTTTCCATGCGCTCGACAGCGGTTGTGTATGGGGTGGTTCCCTGACAGCAATGCGTCTTGGTGGTGATGAAGCAAGGATAGCAGTGCCGTGCCATGCGTCTGCAGACCATATATAATTAAGACGACATATGCCCTTTATAGTTTCTGTAAACAATGTTCTTTATCTGGCCGGTATGTCTCGATCAATCAAGCATTCACTAATGATGTTCCAGTCGTCCGCTCATGGTTCATAAGTTCATATGCTGTGTGCATGTCTAAATCGTAAAAAAGGGCGATGTCATCCGACGGGCAATCCCTGTGTCAGGAAATGCACGTCAGTGATGCAATAGTATTACAGGCAGGCTATTTTGTTATTGACAAGACATCGTAAAGAAGTTACTTATATGCAATATTTAGAATAAGTCTAATATAATAAACATTCTCAACTAAAGATCTGACAACGGTACAAACAGGGTTGTTGGTTAGGAATTTAAATAAATATACATAATTTATTGGACTGATAGACCGTACGGATGATATCGACGTCATCCGGTGATCAATCTGAACGGATAATTGGAGGAAAATATGGAACTTAAAGGCAGTAAAACGGAACAGAATCTGAAGGACGCATTTGCAGGTGAATCACAGGCCAATCGCCGTTATCTCTATTTTGCATCAAAGGCCGATGTCGAGGGTTACAACGATGTATCCTCGGTATTCCGTTCTACGGCTGAAGGTGAAACAGGGCATGCCCACGGACACCTGGAATACCTGGAGGCGGTTGGCGATCCTGCCACCGGTCTACCGATTGGATCTACCAGCGAGAATCTGAAATCGGCCATTGCTGGTGAAACCCATGAATACACAGACATGTATCCCGGCATGGCAAAGGCTGCTCGTGATGAAGAATTCGATGAAATAGCCGACTGGTTCGAGACCCTGGCCAAGGCCGAACGTTCACACGCTAACCGTTTTCAAAAGGCTCTCGACGCCCTGGATAAATAGTGCTGATTCTATCTGAGATCACATCTGGACGTATTTGCATCTTATCCAGATGATATACAGTGAGCAGCATGGCGGAACCCACTGAAACACAGCGTGAGGGGAATCTCGAGGCACCGACGCGTCATCCGCTGGGGTGGCAAGACCCGGATTTTTACGACGTTGAGTCGCTCAACCTGGAACTGGAGCGGGTATTCGACATCTGTCATGGATGCCGCCGCTGCGTTAACCTGTGTAACGCTTTTCCCACACTGTTTGACCTGGTGGATGAATCATCGACGATGGAAGTGGACGGAGTCGATAAACAGGATTTCATCAAGGTCGTCGATCAGTGTTACATGTGTGACCTGTGTTTCATGACCAAATGTCCATATGTGCCGCCACATGAATGGAATGTTGATTTCCCCCACCTGATGTTGCGTGCCAAAGCCGTCAAATTCAGGGCAGGCAAGACAAGGTTGCGGGACCGGCTGTTGACCAGTACAGACAGCCTCGGCAAGCTGGCAGGTATCCCCGTTGTGGTCAATACCGTCAATGCGGTAAATAAGGCAAAGGTTACCCGCAAGCTGCTGCATAAGGCACTGGGTGTGCATCCTGATGCCATTTTGCCCGAATACCATCGTGACACCCTGCGAAAACGCCTTAAGCAGCATGACATTTCCGGGATCAATGCCGAGCGTGACTCCGATACACACGACAGGGTGGCCTTGTTTGCTACCTGCTATTGTAATTATAACGAACCGCAAATCGGTGAAGACCTCGTAAAGATATTCGAGTTCAATGGTATCGAGGTGATACTGGCCGGACAGGAACGCTGTTGTGGCATGCCAAAACTTGAGGTCGGTGACCTGGATGCGGTCTCCAGGGCAATGGCATTCAATATCCCGCTACTGGATGATCTCGTGGCGGACGGGTGGGATATCGTCGCACCTGTCCCGTCATGTGTACTGATGTTCAAACAGGAATTGCCAATGATGTTCCCGGATGATCAACAGGTCGCAAGGGTGGCAAGATCCATGTTTGATCCGTTTGAATATCTGATATCGTGTCACAAGGCAGGAAAACTGAATACCGGTTTCAAGCAATCACTGGGGAAAATAGCCTATCATGCCCCTTGTCATCTGCGTGTGCAGAACATCGGCATGAAAACGCGTGACATGTTGCAGTTGGTGCCTGATACGGAGGTTGAATTGATCGAGCGTTGTTCGGGGCACGATGGTACCTATGCCGTGAAAAGTGAATTTCATGAGGCTTCCATGAAGATCTGCCGGCCGGTTGCCGCCCGCGTCGAAAAGGCACAGGCAGAGTATTTCAGCAGTGATTGCCCGATGGCCGGACACCAGATTGAAAACGGCCTAAAAAGGGTCAAACAGCCGGTGCATCCACTCAGTCTTTTGCGCATGGCCTACGGTTTGTGACTCATATTTTAACCAGTTCATTATCCAATAAAGCCTGAAGTTAACCTCATGATACATGCCCTGACACCTAAGGACCTGCTAAGCCTGGAAGAATATGCCATAGAGCGCCCGATGTTCAGGGCCCGGATCATGGAGCATAAAAAACACCGTCAGTTGCCCATAGGTCCCAATGCAAGGTTGTATTTCGAAGATAAGCTGACTATTCACTATCAGATACAGGAAATGTTGAGGGCTGAGAGGGTCTTTGAAGCTCAAGGCATCAAGGATGAACTTGATGCCTATAATCCCCTCATACCAGATGGCAATAACTGGAAGGCCACCTTCATGATCGAGTACGAGGATGCAGCTAAACGCCAGGCGGCATTAGGCAGGTTGGTGCATATTGAAGACCGGGTGTGGATGCAGGTTGAAGGTTTTGAGAGGGTGTGGGCGATCGCCGATGAAGACCTGGAGCGTGAGACAACAGACAAGACATCTGCCGTGCATTTTTTACGCTTCGAACTGACACCGGAGGTTGTCGCTGCGGTCAAGGTGGATGCTGCTATCGGAGCGGGTATCGAACATCAAAACTACAGTTATGAGGTAATGCCAATCCCGGAACATGTGCGCGCCTCATTAGCCAATGATCTCGATTAAGCGGTTTCAATAACTGTTTTGCAGCGGACTTGGCGTGGTTAATGGGGTTTGGCATCTCTGGTGTTCGTCGAATTTGGACGGACACGAATGACTACATCGATGCCTTCGATATGCGTACCCGCGGGGGGTGGGGGCAGTTTGCTCAGAACAAGCTTTTCGGAATCGATATCCATAAGAATGCCGGTTTCCGTATTATAGATATGATGATGCGGCGTGGTAGTCGTATCGTAGAAAATTTTTGTGGGATCTATGATGACCTCTCTTATCAGGCCCTTGTGCGCGAAAAGTCCCAGGGTATTGTAGACCGTTGCCTTTGAGACATGTGCATCGGACTTGTTGACCTTTTCCAGGATCTGGTCTGCGGAAAGGTGCTGGGCCTTGGCGAATAATACCTTGAAGATTTCAACACGTTGATGGGTGGGCATGATGTCACGCTCACGCAGTGTACGAATAATCTCGATCTTTGAACTGTATCTGGACATAGCCGGACTTCCTTGTCCCAGTTTAAATTAATCCGTCGCTAAAAGTCCATGATCAGAGACTGATATTCGCAAATTACCAGGCAGAGGTGATGATCATCTGCTCATAAACACCAGCAGGTTCAAGCCGGGTCTTATAGCCAGTCGCGTGGGGTGAGGAAGACCTCGTATAATCTGGCCTCGTTCGAGCCCGGCTCAGGATGCCAATGGTAGCGCCATCTGACGAGAGGGGGCAGTGACATCAGTATTGATTCCGTCCTGCCACCTGACTGCAGGCCGAACAGTGTGCCGCGGTCATAGATTAGATTGAATTCAACATAACGGCCACGACGATACAATTGAAAGTCACGTTCGCGTTCACCATATGGCGTATTTTTACGTCGTGCGACGATCGGACGGTATGCAGGTAGATAGTGATTGCCGATACTTTGCATGAACTCGAAACAGCGCGTAAACCCCCACGCGTTCAGATCATCAAAAAAAAGACCACCGATGCCGCGTGGTTCATTTCGATGCTTGAGAAAAAAATATTCATCACACCATTTCTTGTATTCGGGATATACATGATCGCCAAAGGGAAGACAGGCAGCTTCGGCCGTGCGATGCCAGTGAACGGCATCCTCTTCGAAACCGTAATAAGGTGTCATGTCAAAACCACCTCCGAACCACCAGATCGGATCCGCGCCTTCCTTGCGGGCGATAAAAAATCTGACGTTGGCATGGGAAGTGGGCACATAGGGATTGCGGGGATGTATGACAAGTGATACTCCGATTGCTTCAAAATGGCGGCCGCCAAGTTCCGGACGCTGTGCTGTTGCAGCGGCTGGGAGATGATGTCCATGGACATGAGAGAAATTGACACCCGCCTGTTCGAACACGCTGCCCTCGTTGAGTACACGCGTATAACCTCCACCGCCTTCATCACGTTGCCAGGCGTCTTCAATAAAGTGCGCCTTGCCGTCCTCTTCCTCGAGTTCCGTACAGATACGTTGCTGCAGGGTGAGCAAATACGCTTTTACGCTACCAATATCGGGACCACTCATGTTGTCCTCTTGTGCAGATTGATCTTTATATAGCTACACTGAATGAAGTACCAACAGTATAGTGTTTTACAGGCATGTTGTGATCCATTTACGTTTTATTCCTTGCCTTAAAAGTATCAATGCGTCATGCTGGCCGGATAATCTGATTTGTCCGTGCATCCCTTATTTCTGTAGGATTGGTCGAACCGCCGACATGTCCCGGAAGGATATAATCTAGCCTGGCACCGAATATCTGACGTACACGCAGTGCTGTTCGCGCGGCACTCCTGCCCATCAGATTGGCACTGCTGGAAATCAGGGCGCCGTTGATGATTCTGCACAGGGCAGCTGCCACAGGGTGTGCGGTCACGCGCACCGCGATCGTTTCATGTTCCCCCCGTAGCCACTCAGGTATATCGGGACCTGCAGGTACCACCCATGTAACCGGACCCGGCCAGCTTTGTATGATACGTTCCCAGACAACTCGTTCCAAATTCCCAATAAAGGGTAGCAGGTGCTGCAGTTCAGCGCCGATCAGTATGAGGCCCTTGGAAACCGGACGTTCCTTGAGTGCCAGCAGATCGAAGACGGCAGAGACGTTTCCGGGATCACAGCCTAGGCCATATACCGCTTCGGTAGGATAGGCGATGATACCGCCTTGCCGGACGATATTGGCTGCATATTTCAGATGCCAACAATTTATAGAAGATAATTTGGTGATATAAGCCGCCTTGCGTTTATTTCTTCTTCAGCTGACTCTGCAGTGACTCGTTTTTTCCTGCGATGTTCTTGATATTGTTTTCACGTTCTGCCTTCAGGCGTGCAGCAACATCATTGTTATTCAGCGCCAGAATTTGTGCGGCAAGGTAGGCTGCGTTGGAGGCCCCGGGTTTACCGATTGCAACGCTTGCCACCGGGATGCCGCCCGGCATCTGTACGGTGGAGAGCAGGGCATCCATACCATTGAGTGGTCCTGCGTCCAGCGGTACTCCAATGACAGGCTTGATTGTCATTGCAGCTACAGCGCCGCCGAGATGAGCTGCCAGACCAGCAGCGGCAATAAAAACCGCACATCCACGGGAATCGGCATCCTTGACATACGACTTGGTCTCTTCCGGTGTGCGATGGGCAGAGGTGATCCTGACCTCATAGGCAATATTAAGTTTCTCCAGGGTGTCCAGGGTTGTTTGCATGGTGGGTAAATCACTGTCCGAACCCATCAGGATTGCAACAAAAGGTGTGGCCATCGCTTACTCCTTTGTTTTAAATAGAAATAGAAACCGGGGATACGACAGGTTGAAACCGGTGTTATCGAATATATGTTGTGGACATGAATCGTCTGCTAGCCTGAGCGTGCAACCGGGGATTGTTCGCGTGATATGGCGCGGTAACCGATATCACTGCGATAATAGATATCTTCCCAGTGTATCCGTTTTACCTGTTGATACGCTCGCCGTTGCGCCTCCGATACCGATTCACCCAGCGCGCAAACGCACAACACCCGACCTCCTGTGGTGACGATATTACCGTCCTTCTCGCCAGTTCCGGCATGAAACACCTTGATCCCCTCCTGTTCAACAACTGGCAGACCGTGAATGACATCTCCCTTCCGATAGCTCCCCGGATAGCCACCGGCAGCCAGTACAACACCCAGCGCAATCCGGGGATCCCATTCGATACTCATCTGATCGAGTCGTCTATCGAGTGCTGCATCACATAGCGCAATGAGATCCGAGTGCAAACGCATCATGATCGGTTGGGTTTCGGGATCACCGAAACGGCAATTATATTCAAGGACCTTGGGTTTGCCGTTGGACGAGATCATCAGGCCTGCATACAGGAACCCCGTATAAGGATGTCCGTCTCTGGCCATACCTTCTACGGTTGGCGAAATGATGTCATGCATGATTCTGTCATGAAGCTCTGGGGTGATGACGGGGGCGGGTGAATAGGCGCCCATACCGCCGGTGTTCGGTCCAGTGTCGCCATCGTCGCGGGCCTTGTGATCCTGTGAGGTAGCCATTGGCAAGATGTGCTCGCCGTCAACCATGACGATAAAGCTTGCTTCCTCGCCCGCCAGGAACTCTTCGATGACGATACGCTGTCCTGCAATACCGTATCGCTTATCCGTCAGCATATCCCGGACGGCGTTGACTGCGTCATCCTCATGAAGGGCTACGACGACGCCCTTACCCGCGGCCAGGCCATCCGCCTTGATGACGAGGGGTGTTCCGTGGTGCCGAATATAGGAAATAGCGTCATCGGCGCGATCGAAGGTGGCATAATCTGCAGTCGGGATAGAGTGGCGCGCAAGGAAGTCCTTGGTAAAGGCCTTCGAGCCTTCCAGCCGGGCGGCCGCCTGGCACGGTCCGAAACAGCGCAACCCTGTTTCCCTGAAACGATCGACGATGCCTGCAACGAGGGGTGCCTCGGGTCCTACGATGGTGAGATGGATATCATTATCTGCGGCAAAGTTGGTCAGTGCGGGGATGTCGTCTGCCTTGATCTGGACATTTTCCGTCATTGATTCACGGGCGGTGCCTGCATTGCCGGGGGCAATATAAACCCGGTCAACATGAGGTGATTGTGCTACCTTCCAGGCCAGGGCGTGCTCCCTGCCGCCGCTACCAATAATCAGAATCTTCATGACATTATGGTGATTGAGATTTGCATTTTGATTATATTATCGGTCTATTTTTTTCAGTATGATCCGCCTTGCACAGCATAACGTATCCACCCCGTGAATGCATAGACGACCCGGCATCTGGCAGAATTGCAGATAGGCTGTAAAGTGACTTTAAGATATTGATAAATCGACCAAAAACATATGTAATATATTGAAATTATTGATAAAATATAGTATAATGCTATTTGATAAAAACACATTTTATTACCGAATTCATATCATGTTAATGGAATAACGCTTGCCTCAGAATATTCACCTTATAACCGTAACCAAAGATTCAGTGTGAACACCCGCAGTATCATGTTGTTTTCCTCCCCTAAACTTTCATCCTCATGGTGTCATGCGTTTTTGTTGTCATTTTTAATCACACTGGCCAGCCATGCCGTTGCTACCCCGCTACCACGTGATGACCTGTGGGTGACAAACGGGCCTGTTTACAGTTCCGTGACTTACGGCAACAATGCCGGATACACCACCGGCGGCGCCGTGGCCCTGAACACGGTCAGCGGCCTGCTCGATACCACATTTCCGCAAGTGGTGGGTACAGTGAATGTGGTTGTCGCAGACGGTACTGATGCATGGTATATCGGGGGCGACTTCAGTTCAGTCGGAGGTTTTTCTCGAAATAACATTGCGCGTATCAACGCCGACAAGACCGTTGATCCCGACTGGGATCCTGATACCAACGGGGTGATCCATACCATGTTGCTGGCCGGTACAACCCTGGTTGTTGGTGGGGAGTTTACCCAGATCGCAGGTTTCGCACGTAACAGGCTCGCAGCATTGGATACCTCGCAAGATACCGCTGTTGTCATACCCTGGGACCCGGATGTCAACGATACCGTGCTGTCCTTGGCATTAAACGATACGACGCTCTATATCGGCGGGGAATTTACCCAGGTCGGCGCACAGACAAGGAATTATATCGCCTCAGTGGATTCCAACCCCGACGAAGATGGCAATACCGTTATCAATGACTGGGCACCAGATGCTGACAATATTGTAAGATCGGTCGCCGTATCCGCGGACGGCCGCAACGTGTATGCCGGCGGTGATTTTACTGCCATCGGTGGTGCGAGCCGTAACCGGATAGCGTCACTTAGCGCGACGACAGACACAAATAACGCCACCGTGTGGAATCCTGATGCGGACGACACCGTATATGTACTGCTCAGGTCCGGTGACACCCTTTACGTTGGCGGTGCCTTCGCCTCGATTGGTGGCAAGAATCGCAACCGGATCGCTGCTCTCAATACCTTGTTAGATATCAATAACGCCACCGCGTGGGATCCGAACGCCGATGATACCGTACGCACACTGCTGCTGGACGGAAATATCTTATATGTTGGTGGTGATTTTACCTCTATCGGCGGCAAAAACCGCAACAGTATCGCCGTTCTGGATACCACAATCAATACCATTAATGCGACCGGCTTGAACCCCTCGCTCAATGGGCCGGTATACGGGATAGCCAGGGCCTTGACAACGATATATGCGGGTGGCGCATTCAATTCGGTAAGTGATGATTCGAGGTTGTATATCGGCGGCGATTTTACCTATGTCGGCCCCAATAACGGTGCAGGTGTCGGCATTGAAATCGCAACGGCACAGGCCAGTAATGCATTCCCTGCCGTCAATGGTCCGGTTTATACAGCGATCTCTGATGGATCGAACGGCTGGTATATCGGTGGTTCATTCACGGATATCGGAGGTGTGACGCATAATAATATCGCACATATTGTACAAAGTGGGTCCGATTATATTGTCGACGCCAACTGGAATCCGGATGCGGACGGGACTGTCTATACGATGGTGTTATCACCCGGAGGAATGCTGTACGTCGGTGGAGATTTCACAAACATCAATGCCACGGTTCCCCGCAATCGGCTGGCTGCATTTGATACATCGAATACCGGCAACGAAGATGTCACCACTGCGTGGAATCCGGATGCGGACGGGACTGTCTATACGATGGTGTTATCACCCGGAGGAATGCTGTACGTCGGTGGAGATTTCACAAACATCAATGCCACGGTTTCCCGCAATCGGCTGGCTGCATTTGATACATCGAATACCGGCAACGAAGATGTCGCCACTGCGTGGAATCCGGATGCGGACGGGACTGTCTATACGATGGTGTTATCACCCGGGGGAATGCTCTACGTCGGTGGAGATTTCACAGACATCAATGCCACGGTTCCCCGCAATCGGCTGGCTGCATTTGATACATCGAATACCGGCAACGAAGATGTCGCCACTGCGTGGAATCCGGATGCGGACGGGACTGTCTATACGATGGTGTTATCATCCGGGGGAATGCTGTACGTCGGTGGAGATTTCACAGACATCAATGCCACGGTTCCCCGCAATCGGCTGGCTGCATTTGATACATCGAATACCGGCAACGAAGATGTCGCCACTGCGTGGAATCCGGATGCGGACGGGCCGGTTTATACGCTCGCCTTCTCAGGCGCTACAGTATATGTGGGCGGTGATTTTACAAGCATGAACAACATCTCTCGTGATCATATTGCCGCTGTAGTCGCGGCTGATGGTGCCCTCGTGAATTGGCGAATCAATACAGGAAATTCCGTTCGCACATTGTCAGTGTCGGCTGATGGTGCCACGATTTTTGTAGGTGGTCTATTTACATCCATCGGGGGAGTCGTCCGTAACAGGATTGCGGCGCTTGACCTTGTAAACGGAAATGCTACCTCATGGGATCCGGGTGCCAATGATACTGTACGAAGTCTGGTGATTTCGGATGATTCAAGTAGTCTGTATGTCGGCGGGGACTTTACGGTTATCGCGGGGAAAACGCGCAACCGGATTGCATCGATTGAAAGGACTACAGGACTGGCTGAATCGTGGAATCCGGACGCCGATGGCGCGGTATATGCAATGACCTTGAGTGAAGATGGGCAGCTTCTGTATGCGGGAGGTGAATTCACCACCTTTAATGCCGGTGCAACCGCACGTAACCACGTCGCCTCGCTGTTTACCGACACGATCAACAATGCAGCGATTGTGAGCAACTGGGATCCCGACGCCAGTGATGGCGCGGTGCGGGCCATGGCGCTGTTTGGTACTATCCTCTACGTTGGTGGGGATTTTACCGTCAATGGAACAATTGGCGCTGAGAACCGTAACCATATCGCAGCACTACGCACCAGCAGTAGTTCCGCGACTGCATGGGATCCCGATGCCGATGATAATGTGCTTGCCATGTCCCTGTCCGCCGATGGGCGCCTGTTGTATGTGGGAGGTAAGTTTACAGACTTTGATGACGGCAGTATAACCCGCAACCATCTTGCCGTATTGGATACTACGGCGGTAGTTGCCGAGGAGATGCTGACAGACTGGGACCCTGATGTGGATGATGTCGTGCGTACTTTATCACTGTCCCGTGATGAATCCACCCTGTATGTTGGTGGTGATTTTACCACGATCGGAAGCGGCAGCGGTGTGCAGACCCGCAACAGGATTGCCGCGTTATCAACGGATGGCGGAGTACCGATCAACTGGTGGGATGCCGATGCGGATGCGCCGCTCGTTTCGCTCCAGCTGTCAGGAGACAGAGGTATGCTCTATGCAGGCGGCAGCTTTACCCAGCTGAACGGCAATGCTCGGAGTTATTATACCGCGATGGATATCTCGATCCCGCAGACAACTGCTGTTCCTGCAGCGGGCGCTTATAATAGCAACCAGGATATTGTACTGTTATGTAATGACTCGTTCGGTTCCGGTTGCGCAACGACCTATTATACAACTGACGGCACTACACCCACGACCTCATCCACGCCTTACTCGACTGCGATCAACATCACGACAGATACTACAATTCAATTCTTCTCGCTCGACAATGCCGGCAATCATGAGGCGGTACAATCCGCCGCGTATACCATGGATTCTGTTGCGCCGGTCACCACCGCAGTTCCTGCAAGCGGGTTATTGGGTTTAGATAACAATTCCATTACCCTAACATGTAACGATGCTGGGGGAGGTTGCGCCGCAACCTATTATACTCTTGATGGAACAGTCCCGACCACGTCATCGACAGTGTATATTGAGCCCATAGTTATGGTTGACGATACTACTTTGATGTTTTTCTCGGTTGATACGGCCGGCAACATCGAATCCTCGATAAAATCCGAGACCTACAGTGTCGATGTCAGCGTTCCACGGACATCTGCTTTACCCGCCACACGGGTATTCGATTCATCCAGCTTGTCGATCACGTTGTCGTGTGACGATACCCCCCTCCCGGAGGTACCACCCGGCCCCGGCGATATCCCGGAGGGCGCCGTTGATCCAAATACCGGCACCTTCCCCAATCCGAATGATTTCAATAATCCGGCGCCCGGGGACTTTACCACTACCGCCGGGGCGGTTCTGAGTGCTGCAATCACCAATACGGGCACAGGCTGTGTATCAACCTACTACACGACGGATGGTACGACACCGACAACCGCATCAACACCTTATGTGGCCCCTATCAAGATCACGGATAATACCATCATTAAATTCTTTTCCGTCGATGGTGCCGGTAACGAGGAGGGAGTCAAGCTCGAGAGCTACATTAGCCATAAAAGCAGTATAGGCGCTATTGGTCCTTCGAGCTTATGGTTATGTTTGACAGTTATCTTGCTTCGCCTCTACGACAAGCGTCGATTATGTCGATAAATACTGTCATCAAATTCCTGGTTGGTATCGTTGTTTACCTAAATGTAGCAATTTGTTTGACCTGTGTTAACAGTACCGTTAATGCATCGACTACGCCACGTTTAAATCTGTGGGTGACAAATGGACAGGTTTTTACAGTATTGGCCGATCAATCAACCTTGTATATCGGTGGTGATTTTACCTATGTAGGTCCCAGGACGGGTTCAGGCGTGGGGATCGATAAGATAACTGCCGCGGTCGACGACGCTTATCCGGTGATCAACGGAACAGTCTATGCTGCGGTATCTGATGAATCAAACGGCTGGTATATAGGCGGGTCGTTCACTGATGTAGGCGGTGTTGCACGTAATAGCATTGCGCATATCTTATCGGATATGAGTGTTGATCCAAATTGGGACCCTAACGTCACCGGTGCGAATGCAACAATTTACACTATGGCCTATACGGGGACTACTTTATATGTGGGTGGCAGTTTTACCAATATAGGCGGCCAGGCGCGAAGCAATATTGCCAGGCTGGATCCTGTTAATACCGGGCAGGCGGATGGTACCTGGAATCCTGCTGCCGATGATGTGGTACGGGCGCTGGTGTTATCCAGTGATGACGGTAAACTTTATGTGGGGGGTGATTTTGGCAATATAGGCGGCCAGGCGCGAAGCAATATTGCCAGGCTGGATCCTGTTAATACCGGGCAGGCGGATGGTACCTGGAATCCTGCTGCTGATAGGGCTGTAAATGTCCTATTATTTTCAGCACCATCAACCTTGTATATCGGTGGTGATTTCACAATTGTTGACGGCGTTGCTCGCAACCGGCTGGCAGCATTAGATACGAATGCAGCTACGGCAGGTGCGTACACGCTCAACTGGGATCCTTCTGCGGGAGACTCGGTAAATGTCCTGGCGCAGGATAGCATCAACATATTTGCAGGTGGCGGGTTTACATCGGTGGGTGGCCAGAAACGAAATAATCTCGCGGCTTTCGGTATCCAGGTGGGAGCGGTAACCTCCTTTAATCCAGACGTCAATGACATTGTCCGCACAATGGCAGTCACCCGTGACAGCGATACGATGTATATAGGGGGTGATTTCACGACGGTAACTGCACAGACCCGTAATCATCTTGCTGCGGTGAACACGCCGACAGGTTCCGTAACCGCCTGGGACCCGAATGCCAATGACATTGTTAGGAATATACTGTTGTCGAATGACGATGATACGCTTTACGTGGCCGGAGATTTTTCTTCCTTTAACAGCGGAGCAGGTATTCGGAATTATATCGCTGCGATTGACACTGCCACTGCGGTTGCGACACCATGGGCCCCGGATGCCGATGCCATAGTACGCACCCTGAGGTTGTCCAATGATGGAGCCATCATATATGCAGGAGGTGATTTTTCCGTAATCGGCCAGCAGGCCAGCTCAAAACTCGCGGCGTTGTCGACTTCAAGTGGCGCTGTAACACTCACTTGGCCAGCCTCTAATCCGGATATTTATGCAATGCAATTATCCTCCGATGAAGGCACCTTGTATGCCGGCGGCGTGAATGAGCTGGCTGCATTTTCCACAAGCGATACATCATCGGTTGCTACTTTCAACCCGGGTGCAATCGCGGGAACCATCGAAACACTGGCTATATCTGTAGACGACCGAATGCTCTATATAGGAGGTTTCTTGACGAATATCGGCGGACTGGCGCGCGCCAATATCGCACGGTATGACATTATTGAAGATGCATTAACTGCCTGGGATCCAGGAACGGATGCAGATGTACGTGCTCTGGCGCTGACCGATAACGATACTACCTTATATACAGCGGGAGACTTCACAATCATCGGAACTGACGCCGGTACTGAAGATCCGCGTACCAGCATTGCGGCGATACCAATGTTACCACCTGAGACCACCATTGCTCCGGCGCCAGGAGATTATACCACCAGTCAGAATGTCACTTTGACCTGTGATGACAATTCGGGATCGGGTTGTCTCGATATATATTACACACTGGATGGCGGCACACCTACAACTGCATCAACGATCTACACGGCACCAATTAACATACCAATCGATACCGCCGTAACACTGAAATATTTTTCGATCGATAACGAAGGAACTCATGAAGCTGTTCAAACGGCGGACTTTGTGATCGATACCACTGCTCCGACGACCACCGCTTCTCCCGGTGCCGGCATTTATAATCTGAATAACGAACCGATCAACCTGATATGTACAGATGTGGGGGGGTCGGGATGTGGACCGACATACTATACGACTGATGGCTCTACCCCCACGACTGCTTCTACATTGTATACCGGAGCAATACCAATGGATACACTGGAAGGTACGGTAACGCTGAAGTTTTTTTCGATTGATAACGCTGGAAATCAGGAGACAACGATAAACAGTATGGATTATGTGGTCGATATTACACCACCAACGATTGTATTATCTCCCTTCAGCGGTACTTATGCACCGCCTCAAACCATCACGTTATCATGTGACGATGGTGGCGGTACCGGCTGTGATGAGATCTACTATACAACGGATTTGACAGTACCTACTGACCAGTCAACCAAGTACTCCCAGACCGGGCCGCTTACAGTCACAGATGGCATTGTGGTAAGGGCCGTGGCGGTTGATGTCGCTGGGAATATGGGCGATATCGTGGTAGGTATTTACACCTTTACGATTGGCGCCGGTGAAAGTCGTAGTGGGGTAGGTGGAATGAATCCCGTTCTGATACTGGTATTGATCGGATTTGTAGCCCGTTTGCGATATCCCGGGCGTAATTGAGTTCCTGCTAGTGCCTGAAATGCCGTATTCCGGTGAAAACCATGGCCATGTTATGTTCATTGGCTGCCTTAATCACTTCTGTATCACGTATTGAACCTCCTGGTTGGATCACGGCTGTGATCCCGGTTTGTGCTGCATTGTCGATGGCGTCGCGGAAAGGGAAAAACGCATCCGAGGCCATGACAGAACCACTTACCTCGAGTTCGGCGTCCTTTGCCTTGATGGCAGCAATGCGAGCACTGTAGACACGACTCATCTGGCCGGCCCCGATTCCGATGGTCATACCGTTATTGGCATAGACGATAGCATTCGATTTAACATACTTTGCTACCTTCCAGCTGAACAACAGATCATCCATTTCCTGTTTTGAAGGGTTCCGTTCTGTAACAACATTTAATTCTGGCCGGTTTATCATGCCCGTGTCACGATCCTGGATAAGCAGTCCGCCGGTGACGCATTTGTAATCCCAATCTTGATGCCGATTACCGGACCAGGGCCCTGTTACCAGAATTCGTACATTCGGTTTGGCGGCAGTCACAGCCAGAACATTTTCATCGATGGCGGGAGCGATGATGAGTTCGACAAACTGCCGGCTAATGATTGCCTGTGCGGTTTCAGCATCCAGGATTTGGTTAAAGGCGATAATGCCGCCAAAGGCGGACGTTGAATCGGCCTGATAGGCATGTTCATAGGCGCTGATAAGTGAATCACCGATTGCAACCCCACAGGGATTGGCATGTTTGACAATCACGCAGGCGGCCGTGTCTGAAAATTCCTTGACACATTCCAGGGCGGTATCAGCATCAGCAATATTATTAAATGATAAAGCCTTGCCCTGTAATTGTTGAGCAGTAGAAACGCCGGCATCGGATGGCTGGATATCCAGATAAAATGCAGCTCGTTGATGTGGATTCTCCCCGTATCGCAAATCCTCTTGTTTGATATATTGCGTGTTAAAGGTATGCGGCAAGTGAAGTCTCTCCTTGACGCCATCGTGAATGCTTCCCAGGTAATTGGCAATATCATCATCATAGCGTGCAATCTGTTCAAATGCCTTTAGTGCCAGTGAAAAACGCATGTCTTGACTGATAGAACCAGAATTGGCACGTAATTCCTCAATAATGCTTGTGTAATCACCGTGATCGATGACCACGCAGACATTTTGATAGTTTTTTGCGGCAGCCCTTACCATGGTCGGCCCCCCTATATCGATGTTCTCAATGGCTTTATCCAATTCACATCCGGGGGTGGCAATTGTCTTTGCAAAGGGATAGAGATTGACCACGACCAGGTCGATAAAGTCGATGTTGTAGCGTTCGAGTTCGGCATCATCAACTCCCCGTCTGCCGAGCAGGCCGGCATGAATCCTTGGGTGCAGGGTCTTGACACGTCCGCTCATCATCTCCGGGAAACTGGTGTATTCCGAGACATCAGTGACGGCGATCCCGTTGTCACTCAGAATGGTTGCCGTGCCTCCGGTGGAGAGGACTGAGATATTGAACTCTGCTAATTGACGAGCAAATTCTACAATATCGGTTTTATCTGAAACACTGATGAGTGCCCGTTTTATTGTGATCATCTGCCGAACCGGCCTGTTTCACCCATGCTAGTTGTTCAAGCCGTATTTCATGAGTTTCTTGCGCAGTGTGCTGCGGTTAATGCCTAATATCTCAGATGCCTTGCTTTGATTGCCGCGTGCAAATTTCATTACCGCCACGAGCAGGGGATATTCCACTTCACTTATGACCATGTTATAGACATCTTTTGCCTCATGACCGTCAAGATCCTTGAAATAGACTTCCAGGGCTGTGCTGACGCATGCGCACAGAGGTGTTTTACGACGTTCATTTTCAATAGGTATGAAGGAGGGCTTTTTCAGAGAGTTCATGCAGCCTGTTCCATATCTGAGTCGAGATTATCGAAGAAGTCATCGATCATGGATAATTGCTGCTGCACTGTATCGACCCTGTTAACTGCATGGCGGAAGGCCGCACCACCGGGGCGCCCCTTGCTATACCAGGAGATGTGTTTGCGCGCTACCCGCAGGCCAACATGCTCCCCATAAAATTCATAGAGTTGTTTGACATGTTCTCTCAATGTGGAACGTATTTCGGATGTCGGTGGTGCAGCAAGCTTTTCACCAGTACGCAGATAATGCTCTATGAAGGTGAAGATCCAGGGATTACCCTGGGCGGCACGACCGATCATGACGCCATCAGCGCCGGTATGATCAAGGACCAGTTTCGCCTTTTCAGGAGAAGTGATATCGCCATTTGCAATTATCGGTATATTCACGGATGCCTTGATAGCGGCGATAGTGTCGAATTCAGCAACACCACTGTAACCGCAGGCGCGCGTTCTGCCATGGACGGCGAGCGCCGCGATACCGGCCTGTTCGGCGATTTTTGCAACCTGAACTCCGTTGCGGTGCTCTTTATCCCAGCCGGTACGGATTTTAAGTGTCACCGGGACATCGACAGCATGGATGACAGCATCCAGGATACGGCCTACGAGCACGGTGTCCTGTAATAATGCCGAACCGGCCATGACATTGCATACCTTTTTTGCAGGGCACCCCATATTGATATCAATGATCTGTGCGCCATTATCGACATTATAACGGGCGGCATTCGCCATCAGAACGGGGTCTGCTCCTGCTATCTGTACCGATCGAGGTTCGGATTCACCATCATGATTTGCACGCCTGCGCGTCTTTTCACTGCCCCAAAGCAGTGAATTTGACGAGACCATTTCAGAGACCGCCATACCGGCACCCAAGCGTTTGCATAGCTGACGAAACGGCCTATCTGTGACGCCTGCCATGGGTGCCAGAAACAATTTGTTAACAAGTTGAAAAGGCCCAATTTTCATTATTTATTATCGTTTGGTAATGTTATCGTGCGCGTCAAGTTGTCGCGGGACGCCCATGATACTCGTTCTTCGATCGCCAATAAAGATCCATTTTGATTTCGTTATATCACGTGACTATTGTTGTAGATCAAAGGTGTTGCGGATCAAAGGAATTCGAACTGGTAGGTGATGGCGTGTTCGCCCGGGTCTAAAATTTGCAAGTCCGCAATCACGGGTATCTGGGGTTTCATACCCTTACCGGTCTCGATCTGTTGCGTAAGGTATTCATCAGGTCTGAAGCGGCGGTAGGCAATTTCGTGTCCATCAATATCATAAAAGGTGAGCATGATTAACGGAAACGGCTGGACATAGGGCGCGATATTTTTCAAGGTGAACTGCACCTGTAATATATGTTGGTTGTCAGGCATATTATGCACCTCGCGGTTAACGATGATCACCTTTGATACATCCCTGCGCAGTGGAATTTCACAGGTGGCCACCATACACAGTTTTTCCAGCCACGGACGTAATACCTCGTGCTCGGACAGATCATCGCGTAGAAAATAGGCATTCTGCATTATGAATGTCAGCAATAAACCCAGGATTCCTACTGTCCACCAATGTGAAGGCCTTGCAAGCTGGGAATATGCCTGATCAAGCGCGTAAAGTTCCTCAAGGTCGGGTTTGGGCGGTGTTATTGATTCCGACTCCATGTTCGATGGTGCCAGATCGGATGTGGACCCGATCGTGGTTACGGTGGTCAAATATTCGGGGAATACCCTGCGAAGAGTGTCCGGGATCTGAATAATTGCTCGACAGTGGTCACAATGCACAAGCTTGATAGGGCTGACTAACGAATCACGCCGCTTATTGAGTGTTCTGCATTGTGGACATTGTATCACCATTGGCTTGTTAAATAGGTTGACCTTTGATTGATGGTTACCGGCGGCGGGTTCCGGAAATCCGCACCCATTGCTCGCGTACTTCCATATGATCAACGCTAAAATGAGGCTCTAGGGCCGTGGCAACGTCAGTAGTCTGGGTAGTTAATATACCTGAAAGGACGATAGAACCACCGGCGGATATTAGTTTAGCGAAGGTGGGGACAAGCTCGATGATTGGATTAGCGAGGATATTAGCCATCAGACAATCCACCTTGTGTCGTGGTAGGCGGGCGGGCATGATCGTCGTTATTTGCTGCTGAACCATGTTAAGATTCGCATTGTGTAATGTGGCTAAAAGTGCCTGGTTATCAATATCGAGTGACCAGACATGACTTGCCCCCAGTTTCGCCGCTGCTATGGATAAGATACCCGACCCACAACCGTAATCAATGACCTCCCAGCCGGTGATATCCTGTTGATCCAGCCATTCCAGGCATAATGCTGTAGTCGGGTGTGATCCCGTTCCGAACGCGAGCCCCGGGTCAAGGATGATGTGTATCCCTGTTTGGGGCGATGAAGCAATCCATGTTGGGAATATCCACAATCGGTTACCGAAGCTGAGTGGCTGAATGGTATCCATCCATTTCTCCTGCCAGTCCTGATTTTCCATCCTTTCTATATAATACGGTGGCAAGGAGGATACCTGTAATGAGGTTCGCAGGAATTCCAGGACTTGTTTGACGTCTGTCCTCATATCAAAAAGTCCAGTGACGCGGGTACTGTCCCATAACACGGTGACGTCTGGTGGCGGCTCATAGATTTCATCGTTGTTACCGCTTTGCATTGATACTGTCATAGCGCCCGCTTCACAGAGAAGGTCGCCGAGTATCTGCGCGGTTTTAGATGTTGTGCAGAGTGAGATTTGCAACCAGGACATAAACTTTTGATTGGAATAAATATGTTAAGGGTTAATCTAGGTTCTTCCACGATCGTCTGGACAATTCTAATGCAAGAGGACTAATCTAACTAAAGATTATTACGAATCAAAGCGTACAGCAATCGTTGCCGACTGTTATCTTATGCGAAATAATTGAAAACTTAGAAGACTTGAGGTTTGACTAAGGGCAAGATGTCGCTACTGGCATCTTTCGTATTGATTGATTGATTATTTTTACAGTCAGGTTTTGCATCAACATAAGGAATGCCGCGGTAATATTGCGTTGACGACTGTCACCGCAGATGACGTAGTCACGATTTTTATCCAGGATGGTGACGGCTTCTCTCAGTACGCTGAAGGGGAGATTGATGCTTCCCTCCATATGTGACTTGTGAAACGCGACCGGAGTACGCAGGTCCAGCAATACCGTCTTGCCTTGGTCCAGACTTTTCACCTCATCATAAGACAACAGTGTTATCAATGGTCTGACAATCAGGGTCATGAATTCACCTCGTGAAAGCGCCAGTAACTTTCCGTCCTCAACCATGATAACTTTATATGTATATGGTTCATTGTTAATAAGCAATTCTTCGCCGAAGCCTTCCCCGACATTGATTTCCGTGTATTCCTCTGAACCCTTGTTCTGATGGTTATTCTTTATAACACGGCAGCGTCCTTGTACTACGAGATAATAATATTTACTGTCATCTCCCGCTTCGACAAGCACGTCGTCAGTACTGGCCTCTAATAATTCAAAACGATGCCTCAGCACCTGTTTATATGGCTGTGGCAACCTTGATAACAAGGGTAAATAGAGTGCCTGCTGTATGAACTCCTGTGTCGCAATAGACCCTGTTTCTATGGGCGGTTGTTTTCGTATGTTACCGGAAACATACTTATGAAGCAGATCAGTATCAATGCTCAGTGTAGTTATGCTAGTTCTTGCCAGGGCCGTTGTGACGCGGGGTTGTTGGTCGGCGATGGGATTCAAGGCATCGTTTGTTCCTGCCTTCAGGGTCATGACGAGTTCACCATCGGTGATCAGTGCCAACTGGCCGGAGAGCAGAAACACGGTCAAGTTATCGGTGTCGCCTTCATCGAAGAGATGCCGTCCCGGGGGCAGGCGCTTTATCGTTGAGCGGGATATCAGTTCTTCGCGTGATTCCGGGTTGAGCGAATTCAATGGAACCAAGTTATCCAGCTCTATTTCCTCGATCCGTTCCGCTGCTGCGCTCATGTAATTCCTCCTGTAAATTACACAATGTTAATGTGCAATCCCCCTGCTGTTGTTCCAATACACCAAGCCGTAGAGTAATGATATCCGTAAAAGCGTTATAATTATGTGACACAGTTCACAAAAGACGCCGTCTTCCATTCATGATTATTATCTGTTTCATGAAATGCCATAACCTTCTGGAATGGGTCACGAGATTGCTGCGTATCAGGCTGGATGATCTGTAAATGCCTATCCTTGTGCCATTTTAAACTGGTGAAATTTGAATGGAGATAGCATTCTTTAAGCCATGCCAGAAGGTGCTGTCTGTGGCTTCATACGGCTTCTATCACCATATTGACCTCCACTATGTGCCAGCCCAGTGCAGTTGCGACCTCCACGGCGAGTTCGAATGCCTTTGTCTTAGGTATTGCAAGGATGAGTGTAGCTCTATCCTGATAAGCCTGCGGTTTGTCGTGCTAACGAGTATCATTGCTAGCTGCTTGTCCAGGATACATAATCAAGACGACCACGGTTATGCGCCGCCCATAGATCCTGTGACGGCCCCAGTGGCACTATTTGGTTAGGATTGATTATCTTATGACTGTAATAATAGTGTTGCTTGATATGTTCCAAATTTACAGTAGCGGCAATTCCAGGCCATTGATAGAGTTCCCGCAAATAATTGGACAGATTGGGGAAATCAACGATGCGGAAAAGGTTGCATTTGAAGTGTAGATAGTAGACCGCATCAAAGCGTATCAGTGTTGTGAACAATCGCCAATCAGCCTCGGTAATCTTATCGCCTGCCAGGTATCTTTGCTGCAAGAGACGTGCCTCGATCTTATCCAGGGTTCTAAATAATCGATGAAAAGCACTTTCATAGGTTTTTTGTCTGGTCGCGAAACCGCAGCGGTAAACACCGTTATTAATATCCTCGTAGATAGTCGAATTGATTTTGTTAATTTCGCCCTGCAGATGTGGTGGATAATAGTCGAAATGCTCATCGGTAAATTCTGAAAATGCACTGTTAAGCATGCGAATGATCTCGGCCGATTCATTGTTCACGATTGTTTGGCGATGCTTGTCCCATAGCACCGGAACGGTGACCCGACCGGTATACTGTTTGTTCACCATAGTATAAATTTGATAGATGTATTGAGCCTGATTGACTGAATCCGATGTCTTGCCATTGTGTGTGGAAAATTCCCAGCCATTTTCAAGCATATGAGGTTTGACTATGGAGATCGAAATAATCTCTTCAAGCCTTTTCAGCTTCCTGAAAATCAAGGTTCGATGTGCCCAGGGACAGGCTAAAGATACATATAAATGGTAACGTCCAGGTTCAGCGATAAAGCCGCCATCTCCGGTTGGACCAGGACTGCCATCCGGAGTTACCCAGTGATGGTAATGGGAATCTTCGCGAACGAATTCCCCGTCGTACTTGGCGGTGTTATACCATTGATCATGCCATGTGCCATTTATCAATAACCCCATCGAATTCTCCTCACGTCATTTTAACACTCCATAAATCCCATGTTGTCCATGATTATTCCCAGAAAATGATTTAGAAAGCGAAAAAGGTGCCATACGCTTTATAAAGATGAGCCTCCTGCAGATCCCGATATCCACTAATGGTGTTTAACTGTGATTTTAGCTTGATATTCGATTGGTAATTCCCAGGATCACGTAGGTCCTCACACTGATTGCATAACCGCGTCTTTCATAGGTTTTCATCGATGCTTATTAAGTGGCCTGAATCTTGCCCTCTATGTATCAACAGAGTTACTTGTTATCGCCAGAACTTTTATAAAAATCATAGATAATATAAGGAGTTACATTGGTAGGCGCATGGGGTGAAATCGCTTGGAACATGAGTTACAGCACAACGGAACGTCAGCTTTTTGTCGGTATAAAATCCGAATTCTAACCGAGCGGGTTGATATTCAGAGTCACCCATTGCAACGGTATCAACTCTTATTGTTCTTGTTGGTAATGACACTTTGGCCATCGTTTCATGGTGTGGTTTATGCGGGCAATCTCAGTCTGCTGGTAAATGGAAAATCACTACATATGAATCCGCCAAGAAGTATTGAATATAACGAGAAAAATTGGGGTGCCGGAATACAATACGATTTTGAATCTTACGACAGGAAATGGGTCCCGTTTATGTCGGTATCTGGGTTTATCGATTCATTCGAGAATCCTTCTTATTATACAGGTGCAGGTATTGTCCGAAGGGTACATTTCGGTCATACAAAAGACAGCAAGCATGTTGACGCCGGTCTTATCGGATTTCTGATGACGCGAAAGGATTATAAAGACGGCAATCCATTTATTGGTATGTTACCGGCGCTTTCATTTGGCAGCAGGAGGTTTGCCGTAAATATGACCTATATACCCAAGATAGATCCGAAAATGGTGGCATTGTGGTTTTTTCAGCTCAAGATCTCGACGTTCTAATTCTAGCCGGATGTTAATCAGATATCGTTAGGAATCGATGGGTAAAGCCGAGATTTAAAAGCCTGGCAACATCATCTTCCACGCTTATCTCCAGCCACTGGACATCAAAGGAAGTATTCTTTGTTAATGCATATTGTAATTTCAATCCAGTGTAGATACCTGATGACCGATCATCGAAATTAATCGCAATGGCTCCCCCCCCGGAAAGCGAGTTAACGGCTGTTACCACATGCCAGAGATAGACCCCACCAGTCAACTGGATCGCATAGCGGTTTTTGATCGGCAACACAGCGTTTAGGCCCAGCATAAAACCATCTGTTTCCCGACTGGTCTCAGCACTGACAGATGGTTGGCTTACCAATACCGTGGATCCGTGTTGCCGGTCAAGATATTGATAACCAAACTCAAGTCCCAGATAACGGTTGTGCTGATATCCAACAAAGACATGCCAGGGTATCTTGTTGTCATCCAGAGTACTGGAGCCTGGTACTTGCCGGTCAGCCAGGTCTGCTTCGAGGTTTTGACTGTCATAGGCTGTGTAGCCCAAGCTGCCACCGGCGTACCAGAATGATTCGGCAAAACATTGATGCGGCGTGAAATATGGTAATGAGATAATCAAAGTACAGAGCAGATACTTTACCTTACTCGTTGTTAGCCGGGCATCAATCATGTGTAATCGTCAGTTGAATAAGTAGTAAAAACCTGCTGGTCGTGGTAAGCCCCCGTCATCTATGGCGGACCCGTTACACTCGAACCTACGTTGTAGGGGTTAAGAGTCCTAACATTAAGGTATATCCCAATCATTACCAATCTTAACCTGTCTTTAGAACTAGATACAACACAGCTAGTTACATCATTATCAAAATATCCATGGTTGAGTCTTGATTGATATTATTGAAGGTAGAACCAGATTATGTTGCAGATAATCATTCTGATAATATTCAAGATATCGGCTCTAGACACATCTTCAAGTAGCAAGAAAAATAATTTCTATAACACCAGAGTACACTGGCTTTGTCCTGTGCATTACATCGGCTGGGACGAAGATATTGCTAGTCTACAATAAAGTACATGGGAAACCACTAATGACTATACTTGGACGGCAGGAAGCTGCTTGTCTGTAATGGAGCAATGTAATTTTAAGGTTAAATGCATACTGCCACCGATAATATATGCAGAACAAATCGTGTGCTTCCATGTTTGGATTTTTTATATGAACCTGTTATTCGAGTTAAATAAGAAATCAGCTTCTGCTATGTGTGTACTGGGGAATGTAAAGGAGACTAGATTGTCAAGCCCACGGTGACATATGACAATAGTAAGTGACTTATTTGGTGTGGTTTTTAAGTTTGGTTTTCTTCACAGAACATTTTCTCCATAGCTGAGAGTATTAATATCTCGGCATATGCATTAATACGACAACTCAATCATAGGATCAATAGATTGAATATTACCGCAGGATACCATGATTATGGATGTTGAAGGCTTGCGGTAGTCAATGCAGAGGATTGCCGTCTATAGTCTAAATTCCGCCGGTATCAAGCAATCAGCGGAGATTCATGATTTAGACACAAAAAAGTTGATTCAATTCTGCCATGACAGGTAGATACTGAGGATATGGCACCTACTATATATTTGTAACTACTAAATCATCTTATTGCTTTTGAGTAAGGACAACCAGGTTGCTGAAGTTTTCCTTTATGAAATAAGGAGCAGCACTAGATTTAAAACGAAGCAGAATCCTGAATGCTTCTTCGTGTATTTCGCGCGAATCACCTTGCAGGATTATCTCTTCTGGACGATAGGTTATATTGCAATTTGATTTTCTTTTTGCATACATTTTATTATCACTCCAATCAATAGATTGATGTAAGTACCTTCCTTTAACAAACATTTTCCTTTTAGTGTGGAAGCTTCTACCTTGTTGAATTCAAAAGATCTTGATTGATTTCTCTCTGTCCGCCCAAGATATTGCCAAGGAGATGGGCATGACTAATTATCTACCGGATCTACCATTAATCATCTACAAGTCGAAAATCCATATCGGTAAATTCGTTATACAGATCCCAAGAATCACTCCGGTTGTCTGCCGATGCTTTATTGAAAGGGTCTTCGTAGTTATCCATATCAATAGATTCATGGGTATTACCAGTATTGGATGTTTTATTTTTTGCAACTTTACCTTTAATCCTGGTTTTAACTTTTCTATTGGTTTTATTGATGGCCATTGATTTACCTCTTTTTTATCAATTAAATTTTGGTCCCGTCCCTTACTAATCACTTCCATAACTCAACGAGATTGTGCTCATGAACCCGGAATTATTAAGTCTGTTTTAATCCTGAATGTTCATATTGGTCCTGAGTACAATCGGTTAATATGAGATAGCAAATAACACACCATAGATTCGTATCTATATGTAATTCATGATTATTTTAATAATGCAGGGGAGATAATCCTCTTTTTAAGAGGATTTATGTAATCTATTCCGACAATCCATATCGTGGAATCAGCAGAGATTCATATAAACTTCTCTGCTGAGCGCCCAATAAGTTTTCCGAGTTCTAGGTTATCAAGTGTCCTAGCCCCCTAAACTTGATACAGGGAACGTGAGAAAATCTCACTGGGAATTGAGTACAGGAGCGCTTTCTCGGGAATGAGGACACGCTGGCGGCCATGGCGGCGGTACGGTCAAACTGGCTCGAGGCCTTCGCGCTTGCCGTGAAGGTCTGCACCGATCGCTATCCGGAGGACTTTGGCGCCATCGACAACTGGCAGGCCTATGAGGCAAAGGTCGAGGCCCTGCGGAGTCAGCGCGATGAGCTCTTCCGTCGGATTGCTAAGGAGTGCAGTGGTTCAGACCTGGACGTGAAGGATGCGGGTCAAGGGATGGCTATCATCAGTTTTGCGATGACCCAGGGCGAGGTGTCGTTGCATCCGATGAGCGATACCGGTGAAAGGCTTGTTAATTGGATGATGAGCCGCCGCTAAGACCGCGTGATAATAACCGATGAATCTTCCTTCAATCTATTTTTTAGGTTCGTTAATGAAGTCTAAAAGCTTTTGGTGACTCTTCCTTCGCTCTTGCAGTATTTTAGTATCGAAATCAGCGATTATATCAACACATATAGATTTTATATCTTCCATGCTTCCAAGTTGTAACCAATGCTCTGGATAAAAGAAAAGATCATTTGTCCAAAACATTCCATATTTCACTTGATCATCTTTAAACATAGATGATAAAAAATCATTTTGAAATCTTCTTGAGATTGTGGTTGAAAGCGCTATACCATTTTCATTTCCACCTTTACTTGTTATTACCACCTCAACAACACTTATGATGTAATCGCTGTCCTCATTTGATAGAACAACATCACCCAATGCTCTAAGCTCTCTAGATAAGTAACTTTCAATAAGATTCTTTTTACTCTCATCTCCGCTTACGGATAAAATAACTCTGTACGTCGGACTCTCATTCGCGGGTAAAGTGACATTTGGTAAAACCAATGTTGCTATTAAGAGAATTGTTGCACTTAATTTCATGAATCATATTTTTTCATAATACTGTAATTAAATGTATTCCCTAGGCTATGGAATGGTATAGATGAAATAATTGGTGAAATAAAATCGTAGGCTTTAAAACAATGCCATACAAGTTTTGGTTATTATCTTTTAGATAATTTTGGTGAAAAGTTCCTGGCTAATGGTACCCATAATGGTACCCATGATGTTTAATTCTGAGTGGTAGTTTATTAACTTATTGTTTTTGTGGTGGGCCCGGTAGGACTCGAACCTACGACCAAGGGATTATGAGTCCCCTGCTCTAACCAACTGAGCTACAGGCCCTGTTCGTCATGCGCCATCAGTATACGTAAGGGACTTGGCTGCGTCATCTGCTTATATCGAAGGGATTGCATTATTTGCAGGGATGGAACCATCCCTGCAAAGGGTGCTCGTATTAATCCGAGAAGCTGCGTAATGATTCCGAGCGGCTCGGATGGCGCAGTTTACGCAGGGCTTTGGCCTCGATTTGCCTGATACGTTCGCGTGTAACGTCGAACTGCTTGCCCACCTCTTCGAGGGTGTGATCGGTATTCATGCCGATGCCGAAACGCATGCGTAATACCTTGGCTTCGCGTGCGGTCAGGCTCTCGAGGACCATGGTAGTCGCTTCGCGCAGACCTTCAACCGTCGCTGAATCCGGTGGAGCCATGACATTTGGATCTTCGATAAAGTCGCCGAGATGAGAATCTTCATCGTCACCGATTGGAGTTTCCATGGAGATCGGTTCCTTGGCGATCTTGAGTACCTTGCGAACTTTGTCTTCCGGCATTTCCATACGTTCGGCCAGTTCTTCCGGTGTTGCCTCTCGCCCCATTTCCTGCAACATTTGTCGCGAGATACGGTTTAGTTTATTGATTGTTTCGATCATGTGCACTGGTATACGTATAGTACGGGCTTGATCCGCAATCGAGCGCGTGATGGCCTGGCGTATCCACCAGGTGGCATAGGTGGAGAATTTATATCCGCGACGATATTCGAACTTGTCTACCGCCTTCATCAGGCCTATGTTGCCTTCCTGTATGAGGTCAAGGAATTGTAGACCCCGGTTTGTATATTTTTTTGCAATTGAAATAACCAGGCGCAGGTTGGCCTCGACCATTTCTTTCTTGGCACGACGAGCCTTGGCCTCACCAATCGACATGCGTCGATTTATATCCTTGATGTCATTGATTGAGAGTGAGCATTCATCCTGGATAGCGATCAATCTGTTTTGTGCGCGTATGATTTCATCGGCGTATTGTTCCAGGTTTGCCGAGTATGGTGGTCCTGCCTTTATCAGCCCTGGAAGCCAGGTCAGATCAGTTTCATTATCGGGAAAAGAGGTAATGAAATCTTTGCGCGGCATCTTGGCGTTTTTAACGCAAACCTCCATAATGATCTTTTCCTGTGCGCGGATTCGTTCGATGACCGTACGCAGGTTATTGATCAATCTGTCGCTCATCCGTGGTGAGAGTTTTAACTCCATAAAGGTATCGATCAGCTCGTCGTGAACTTTGTCGCTTTTGGGCTGATTTTTACCTTGTTTGCCTTTCGCCGCCAGGTATTTTTTTTGAAGTTTTTTCAACTTATCAAATCGAATGCGCGCTTCTTCTGGATCCGGTCCCGTATCAACCGTGTTGTCATCGGAATCATCGTCTTCATCATCTTCGTCACGGTCATCATTATCATCATCTGCCAGTTCGTTACTCATGCTGGCATTGGCGGGCGGTATCTCGTTCTCTACCGCATTGGGATCATTAAAACCTGTAATGATATCGCCAAGCCTCGTTTCGCCGCTTTCAACCTTATCATAGTCACGATTAAGTTCGGCGATGGTTTCCGGATAGGATGCAAGAGCCTGCATCATCTGTTGTTGACCATCTTCAATGCGCTTGGCAATCTTGATTTCACCTTCACGGGTTAACAACTCAACGGTTCCCATTTCCCGCATGTACATGCGTACAGGGTCCGTGGTGCGTCCGAATTCACTGTCGACGTTGGCAAGCGCCGCCGCCGCTTCTTCAGCACTGTCTTCGTCAGGAGCAACGGCATTATCGGTAATAAGCATGTTTTCTATGTCTGGAGCGACTTCATGGACGGTGATGCCCATGTCATTGATCATGCCGATGA
>Ga0315534_1000288_pt1 | contig 33488 bp, 34 predicted proteins | sample SalMarSW160240MG_FD_203094 | JGI IMG/M metagenome (GOLD analysis project Ga0315534, IMG submission 203094) | Salt marsh sediment microbial communities from the Plum Island Ecosystem LTER, Massachusetts, United States - Salt Marsh Sediment SW1602-40 ...
TGCGGCAAGGCCGAGCAGAACTTTTGCATCAAGCCGTCCGCCTTCCGTCTGAACAATTTTCACAGCGCGCGGAACCGCAGCCTTGATCTCGTCGGAGACCTTTTGGCGTTCATCGTCGCTCATTAGGTCGGTCTTGTTAAGGATGATGAGATCAGCACACAGAAGCTGATCTTCGTAGACTTCCTCCAGCGGATTGTCGTGGTCGAGGGATTGATCATCGGCCCTTTGACGGGCGAGCGCCTCGGGATCACTGGCAAAGCGTCCGCTTGCGACGGCTGCACCATCGACAACGGCAATGACGCCATCAACCGTAACGCGCGAGGCGATTGCCGGCCAATTGAAGGCTTGCACCAGGGGCTTTGGCAGCGCGAGGCCGGAGGTTTCAATGAGAATGTGCTCGGGCGGTGTTTCCAATGCCAGCAACGTTTCGAGTGCCGGTATGAAATCGTCGGCGACGGTACAGCAGATGCAACCGTTGGAGAGCTCAACAACACGATCCTCGCTACAGCTTTCGATGCCGCAGCCTTTGATGATTTCACCATCGATGCCGACGTCGCCGAACTCGTTGACAATGACGGCAAGACGCCGGTCGTTGGCGTTCTCCAGGACGTGACGGACGAGCGTTGTCTTTCCTGCGCCCAGAAATCCCGTGACGATGCTGCAGGGAACTTTGGCGAGCGTACTCATTGAGTCTCCGGTTCCGGTTGTACAAAGCCCAGGGGCGGTATGCGCCCGATGACGCCCTTGCGGAACGTCAGCGGGCGCTCCTTCCAGGGAACGATACCGTTTTCAGAGCGCTGATAGGCGAGCGCTGCGGTTGCGACTTCATCGGCGTGCTTTTCTGGATCGAGATCGCCGACGATGTAGGTCCACTTATCCTTCCCGGTCATGGCGACGGTGCAGGGCCGCTTGCATACGGCCAGACACTCGATTGCCGTGACCGTGATGTTGGCTGCCTCCGGATCTTGCAGGCGCGATTCCAGGGCCGCGAGCATCTCGTGGCCGGGCTCGTCGTAGGACTCGCCGTCGTGCAACACGCGCCGGCACGAGACGCAGACAAAGACCGTGACACCAGATCCCGTCATGAGCGCCTCATCTCCTCACTGTCGAGGCTAGGCGTTTTGGTGTGCACCGAAACTGCCCAATCTGCGCCAAAGAAATCCAACGAAGAAGCCGGTCAGCAGCCACAGCACAGCTTGCACCGCCAGAGCATTCGCCGCGAACTGTGAGGCCAACTCGGCAGGAACAGCGCTCTTGTGCTGTTCTGCGAGGTGCGGGGCTCCCCAAACGTGAGGCGCAAGCACAACGGGGATCGCCAGCAGACGCAGCCAAAGATTTTCTGAACGCAGGAACAGCCACAACGCGGCAGCGGTACACAGAACCGTTGCGAACCACCATTCCTGGCGACCGACGAGTTCGGCGGCGGCCATGCCGGGGAGCTCCGGCGAGAGGCCGACCGCGGGGGCAAGACCGGCGGCAAGGAACCCCGCCGCGGCCCAGGCCAGCGCATTTCGCTCATTGATCTTGTCACCGGCAAACAGCATGCCCGCGATGATGATCAGGGCGAAACCAATTGCCGTGCCGATGGTTGCGATGCTCGTGAAGAGCGTGCGTTCGACGCCATCTTGGGGTGCCCATTCCTCCTCGCCGGACGAGGCAGCTGAGCCGGACTCGGGTGCGTCACCATGAACGAGGATAAGCCGGGGCTCACCTGAGGCCAGTATCAATCCTGTTGGGTGGTGATAAGCAGCGGCGCTGTGGTGGCTTTCCTCACCACCGTTTTCGAAGACCTCAGCTGCAACGATTAACGGGGTCGTCGTGAAGGATTGCAGGGCGGCGACAGCCACGCCAGCAACAAGCCCGGCCAGAAGGCCGACGGCTAAAACACGTGTGATCATGACTTGGTCCTCAGTGGCAGGGGAAGCTCATCGCATGGCGCGTGTCGTGCGCCGCGTTATGGATCGCAGCCGGCGCCGCAAAGCCCGTCGTAAAGACGAGCCCCACACCGAATGCAAAAGCGAGTGCCCCTGCGACAAGTGCGCTGGACCGTTCGCTGCCACTGACAACTGACGTCGTTTCAACTTGAGTATTCAAAGAAGCCTCCTTGGCCACCCCTCCGGGGCCGTATGAGCTGCGACAACGACGGCAGGTCTCCTGGCTCTCGGCTCGTCGCCTCAGGCCGCCTTCCCGGTTTCCCAGTGGCACTTTTGGCCTTCGGCTCGCCGACTACAGTTGCGGGGGCAGCTGTGGAATAGGCCCATCGGGCTTGACCACATTCCCGTTCAATCCCCTTGCGAGGAACCGTCCAGGGTTTGATAAGGGTTCGATCCAAGGCCCGTCAATCGATTTCGCTGGACATGACCGCTAGCCCACTGCCTCATTTAACACTTGTTCTCGGCGGTGCACGGTCGGGCAAGAGCCGGTTTGCGGAGACATTCTTGGCCAGCGCACCCGGACCATGGATCTATATGGCCACGGCGCAGGCGCTCGATGACGAGATGAAAGCGCGCATTGCGCATCACAAAACGCGCCGGGGAGCGGCTTGGCGTACGGTCGAGGCGCCAGTCGAGCTGCCGAAGGCCATCACGAAATACGGTGAAGACGCGCAACCGCTTCTGATTGACTGTCTGACACTGTGGCTGAGCAATCTCATGCATGCCAATAAGAACCCTGACGCGGAGGGAGAACGCCTCATTACAGCAATTCGGGAGCTCGATGGCCCGGTTGTGATCGTTTCCAATGAGGTGGGTTCGGGTATTGTGCCAGACAGCAAGCTCGCGCGCGACTTTCGTGATGCGCAAGGCCGGCTCAACCAACGCATGGCCGAGGTCGCCGATCATGTCGTGTTGGTCGTTGCGGGTCTTCCCTTGACGTTGAAGTGAGTGCTTATGGTGAGGCGAGTGGACGATGTCTGAGAGCACTAAAGAGACTGAGCGCCACAAGTCGAAAATGGCAAATCGCAAAGCCGTCCAAGATGCTGAAGTTGCCTCCAAGACCCAAGAAAAGGGATTGCTGATTGTCCACACGGGCAAGGGCAAGGGCAAGTCAACCGCGGCTTTTGGTTTGTTGTTGCGCGCCCTGGGCCGCGGGCTTCGCGCGGGCGTCGTGCAGTTCGGCAAGGGCGCCTGGGAGACAGGTGAGCGCAAAGCCGTTGAGCGGTTTGGCGACCAGGTCGTGTGGTACACGCTCGGCGAAGGGTTCACCTGGGAAACGCAGGATCGCGAGCGCGACGTTGCAGCGGCCGAGCGCGCTTGGGCAAAGACGAAGGAGCTGATGGCCGATCCGTCGATCCGGCTCTTGATCCTCGATGAGCTCAATATTGCGCTTCGCTACGATCATCTCGATCTCGCCGACGTCGTGGCAACGCTTTCGGGGCGGCGGCCCGACTTGCACATTGTCGTGACGGGACGAAACGCGAAGCCCGAGCTTATCGATGTAGCAGACCTCGTGACGGAGATGTCGCTCGTGAAGCACCACTTCTCAGCCGGCGTAAAGGCCCAAGAGGGCATCGAGTTCTGATGGCGGCGAAAGCCATCATGCTGCAAGGCACGGGCTCGGATGTGGGCAAGTCGCTGATCGTTGCCGGTCTGGCGCGCTACTTCAAGACTCAGGGTCTTCGCGTTCGTCCCTTCAAGCCTCAGAATATGTCGAACAACGCCGCCGTGACGGTTGATGGTGGTGAGATCGGACGCGCGCAAGCGCTGCAGGCGCGGGCCGCAGGTGCAGAGCCGAGCATCCACATGAACCCGGTGCTCTTGAAGCCGCAAAGCGACATCGGCGCGCAAGTCGTGGTGCAAGGCCGCGTCATCGGAAACGCGAAGGCGCGGGCGTATCAAGCCATGAAGCCGCAACTCATGGACGCCGTGCTTGAGAGCTTCGGACGCTTGTGTGCCGAGGCCGACATCGTTCTCGTTGAAGGCGCAGGCTCTGCCTCCGAGGTCAATCTGCGCAAAGGTGACATCGCTAACATGGGCTTTGCGCGTGCAGCCGACGTCCCCGTCGTCATGATCGGCGACATCGACCGTGGCGGCGTGATTGCGAGCCTCGTTGGAACGAAAGCTGTGCTCGATGCGGAGGACGCTGCAATGATCCAAGGGTTCATTGTCAATAAGTTTCGTGGCGATCCATCGCTCTTTGAGGACGGCATGACGCGCATCGCTGAACTAACGGGATGGCAGGGGCTCGGTCTCGTTCCTGTTTTTTCAGACGCTGCACGCTTGCCGGCCGAGGACGCGTTGGGCTTGCCGGCCCATGTTGGATCCAAGCGCGAAGGCAAAGTGCGCATTGTTGTGCTGGCATTCCCGCGCGTTTCGAACTTCGACGATTTCGATCCTTTGCTGCAGGAACCGAACATCGACTTGGAGTTCCTGAAGCCCGGTTCACCAATCCCAGGCGATGCAGCGCTTGTTATTCTGCCGGGCTCCAAAGCGACGATTTCGGATTTTGCAGCGCTCCGCGCCGCCGGTTGGGATGTCGATCTTCGCGCGCACTTGCGGCGGGGCGGGCAAATTCTCGGGATCTGCGGGGGCTATCAAATGCTGGGTCGACGCATTGCCGACCCGGAGGGTATCGAGGGACCGGCCGCGACGGTGGACGGGCTTGGCCTGCTGGATGTCGAGACGCAACTGACAAGCGAGAAGCTTCTGGTCGAGGTGTCTGGAAAGGCCTGTAATGGTGGTGCACCATTCAAAGGCTACGAGATGCACGTCGGGCGAACGCTAGGGCCTGACTGCAACAGGGCCGTTCTCACCTTCTCCGATGGACGCGTGGATGGGGCCATAAGCGCCGATGGGCGTGTTGTCGGCTGTCATGTCCATGGACTTTTCTCCGAGGACGGCCAGCGAACGCATTGGATGACCCGCATCGGTGCAGGCAGCGCCGCGATTTCGTATGAATCGGCAGTGGAGTCGACCCTCGATGCGCTCGGCGCCCATCTTGGGCGACATATCGACTGCGAGGCGTTGATGTCGATTGCGCGCGCGCCTCGTCTCAAACAACCAGTGTGATGACGGCCAGAGCCGCCACGGCCAACGTTTGGATCGCGCACGCTCGGGTATAGAGCCTGAGGGCGTGGCGAATATCGCGTGCGTTGGCGTCGACCCTGCCGTCGCCCATCCAATGATCGTCGACCAACATGCCGTCGTAGCTGCGGGGACCGGCAAGCCTCAAGCCGAGCGCCCCTGCCATGGCCGCTTCGGGCCAACCTGCGTTGGGTGAGCGATGATGGCGCGCGTCGCGAAGCGCCGTTTCGATTGTCCTGCGGCCCCGCGCTTTCGAGGTCATGCCCGCTGCCGCGGCGAGCAACAGCGCCGACAGCCGGGATGCTGGCAAATTGACGAGATCATCAAGGCGTGCCGCGGCCCAACCAAAGGCAAGGTGGCGCCGGTTCTTGTGGCCGATCATGCTGTCAGCGGTGTTGATTGTCTTGTAGAGCGCAGCCCCGGGAAGTCCGGCGAAAACCAGCCAGAAGACCGGCGCCACGACACCATCGGAGAGGTTTTCGGCAAGCGTTTCAATTGCTGCACGGCTGACGCCGGCCTTGTCGAGTGAGTGGGGGTCGCGACCAACGATTTTCGCAACCGCAATCCGCGCGGCCTCTATATCACGGTTGTCGAGGGCATCAGCGACGTCCCTGACGTGAACACGAAGGCTGCGCTGAGCAATCAATGTGCTGGCGGCCAATCCGAGAATCAGAGTGGCCAGAACAGCGGAAAGCACCTGATGGGCGAGAAAGGTAACAGCGAGACATACAGCCGCTGTGGCCGCTAGGCAGAGCACGATAGCGAAGATACCGTTGGCAAGGCGGCGGCGTTGCGAAAAGGCGTCCGTGTTCCAAGCCTGGTCGCACCATGCTATCAGCCGCCCGATCCAGCCCACCGGATGACCAATGGCGCGGAACAGCCAATGCGGGTATCCGAACACCGTCTCGAAGGCCAGGGCGATTAGCGCAAGTAGGGCGAACATGATGCTTCGATCCGGGCCGCGAGGGGAGGATGGGTGCTAGCATGGCTTCTAAGCCACCGGAAATTGTATTGCACGGAGGGGATCTCGATGCCGCACGCCGGCGATTTTCCGAGGTGCGCGAGCCTTGGATCGATCTGTCGACCGCGATCAACCCCATTGCTTACCCTATATCGGACCTTAACGCAGATGTTTGGTCGCGGTTGCCGCTCAAGATGGACGAGTGCGCGCTGCGAGAGGTGGCATGCCGTCGCTATGGGGTGAGTGATCCCGCGATGGTGGTGCCGGCGCCGGGAACGCAATCCCTTATTCAGGTGATCCCGAGGCTGCGCGAGCCGGCGCGTGTCGCCGTCCTCGGCCCGACTTATGGCGAACATGTTGCCGCGTGGCGGCGCGAAGGACACGAGACGGCGGAGATTAAGGATCTCTCGGCGATCGGGGAATCGAACGTCGTTGTTCTGGTCAATCCGAACAATCCAACAGGGCGCGTTGTGGCGGCCGACGAAGTTCGCGATCTTGCTGCAACGCTGCGACGCCGGGACGGATGGCTCATCGTAGATGAAGCTTTCGCCGACGTGATGCCGACTGAAACGAGCGTCGCGTCCAACCTGCCGCCCGCAACGATTGTCATGCGGTCGTTCGGCAAGACGTATGGCCTTGCAGGCGTGCGCCTGGGTTTTTCGATCAGCAGTGCGGACATCGCCCTGCAAATTGCCGATGCGCTTGGACCCTGGGCGGTCTCTGGGCCTGCATTGGCGATCGGGCGGACAGCCCTCGCTGACGACATATGGTTCAACGAAACTCGTGACCGGCTGCAACGCGATGCGCAGCGGCTCGAGTACCTTCTCGTCGCCGAGGGGTTTCGCATCCTTGGGGGAACGCCGCTGTTCCGGTTGGCGGCCCATGCGGATGCGCAAAGCATCGCAGACACGTTGGGGCAGCACGGTATTCACGTTCGGCGATTCGTAGAGCAACCGGAATGGCTTCGTTTCGGCCTTGCTGGGCCGGAGGACGATTGGCGGCGGCTTGAGCAGGCGCTCGGCCTGGTAAACGGTTGACATTACGTCCATAGAATAGAGGCGACGAGGACGAACAACAGCGCAGTCTCTGTCACCTCGATACTGGCTCCAAGACAATCGCCGGTCAGGCCGCCGAGCCGGAATTTCCAGAACGCCGCAATGCCCAAGACGATCGCCAGGGCTGCGATCAACAGCGGCGCGACCAAAGCGCTCAGCGCGGTGAGCGCAAGCCCATATCCAATGACAACGCCGTTATGGACCCCATGGGAAAAGCGTTCGCCCATGCCGCTCGACAACGGCGGCACCAGAACACTCCACACGAGCGGCCCCCATCGCGCCCAAGCGGGAACGAGAACGAGGGCCAGCAGTGATGGCGACATGGCAATGGGAACGAGAAGCACGATCTTTGAAATGAGCTGCAGGACAATCACGATCACACCGTAGGCGCCGATGTGAGGGTCGTGGACAACTTCGATGAAACGTTCTGGCGAACGGTGGCCTGCGCCAAGCGCATCGGAGACGTCCGCAAGCCCGTCGAGGTGCAAGGCGCCCGTGATCCACACCCACATGAGTAGACCCAGCAGGGCGGCAATCCAGGGCGAAGCTTGGTCCCCAGCCCAAACGGCAGCGGCAATGGCAAAGCCAATGACCAGTCCGACGACGGGAAACCAGAGCGCGGCTCGGGCAAGGTCGGCGGGGCCACTTTTTCGCAGGCGCGGCGTTGGCAGCCGGGTCAGGAATTGCAGAGCGTCTATGAAACCGTGCCCGGTCATGCTTGTGCAATCTCAACGATCTCGCCCCAAAGGCCGGTCTCACGATCGGCATCGAGGTGCAGCCGCACCCGTGTGCCGTGGTCGATTTTTAGAGCCCAGAGCGACTGGAAAGGAAGAGCGCATGCCAGATGCAGTGCCGCCCGGATCGGTCCGCCATGCGTGATGACGAGCGCGTTGTTACGATTGTCATCCAACACGCGTCGCAGTGCGCGGTCCGTCCTTGTAACGAGATCCCGCCAGCTTTCCCCGCCTGGTGGAGGGGCCGCATTCGGGGATTGATAGAGGTTTGCAAGCATTTGTGACGTTGCAGCATCGGCATTGAGGGTCTCGATCAGCTGTCCATCCCAAGCACCGAAATTGAGCTCAGACCAGTCCGCGTCGGTCGTCAGTTCGATCTGCCTGTCTTTTGCCAACGCCTCCGCAGGTTCGCGCGCTCTGCGCAGGGGTGAGGAGAAGATAGCCGCCCACGACCCGACCTCTGTTTGCCGTGCAAATTGTTGCCAGCCCGCCTGCGAAAGAGGCGTGTCCGTATGCCCAAGCAGGCAGCCCGAGCGATCGGTTTGCCCGTGCCGAAGGAGATCGACCACGATCATGCCTTTCGCTCCGAGACGCTGGCTTCTTCGAACGTGGCCATATTTGAATGCAGGGCGCACGCCAAGCGCAAAATCGGAAGTGCTACGGCCGCACCTGAGCCTTCGCCAAGCCGCAAGGCGAGATCGAGAATCGGTTCGGCATTGAGTGCATCGAGCACGACGTCATGACCAGGCTCTGCTGAACGATGCGAGAAGATGAGCCATATGCGGCAGGATGGATTGATGCGCACGGCGGCCAGTGCTGCCACAGACGCGATGAACCCGTCGACGAGGACCGGCACCCTCGATTGAGCGGAGGCGATGATTGCGCCCACAAGGGCGGCGATTTCCAGACCGCCGACGCAAGTGAGGACATCAAGCGGTTTGGGATGACTGGCGCTCAGTGCATGTTTTTTCAATGCGTCGTCGATGACCTCGGCCTTGTGGGCCACGCCCATTGAATCAAGGCCGGTTCCCGCGCCGACAAGATCGTTTGCACGCCGCCCGATGAGGGCAGCCGCCATAGCCGCCGCCGACGTCGTGTTTCCGATTCCCATTTCACCAAGGATGACGAGGTCGCAACCGCCGTCGATCGCACGCCCAAGGGCGCGCTTGCCGGCCGCAAGGGCAAAGTGCGTTTCGGCCGCTGTCATGGCCGGCTCAATCGAGAAATCGCGGGTGCCGGAGCGCGGCTTGTCGAAGACGACCCCGGGAATTTCGCTATCGGAAAGCGTTCCGGCGTCGATCACATGGAGGCGAACATCAAGCTCGCGCGCGAGTACGGATATAGCCGCGCCGCCGTTTGCGAAATTGTGCAGCATCTGGACGGTGACGGCTGCCGGGTAGGCTGAAATACCCTGAGCTGTGATGCCGTGGTCGCCGGCGAACAGCACGATTGGGGCCTCGTCCGCTTTTGGAGTGTCACTCTTCTGAAGGCCTGCCAACTGAACCGCCAAACACTCCAGGGCACCGAGCGAACCTAGGGGCTTGGTCAGCGCGCCCTGTCGCGCTTCGGCTGCCGTAGCATGCGCCGTGGACGGGGGCGGGCAATCGGCGGCGATCCAATCCTCAGTCATCTTGACGCCTTCGTCGCTAGAGAGGCCCAGGCGGCTTGAAGACGGCCCAAATTCAGCCTACACAGGCGCGCTGCACGGCCATTCGAGCCGGTGCGCTCGGGCTTGTCTTGTGCAAGACCGCCAGTGTCTTGTACAGCGCAGAGCCAAATATCGCTGGATGGGCCGCAATAGCTCAGTTGGTAGAGCACATCATTCGTAATGATGGGGTCGGGGGTTCGAATCCCTCTTGCGGCACCAGTCTCATTCCGAGCTTTCAGCAACCTGACAGTTGGCCGATACGTCGATGGTTTCCATTCGCGTCCTGAGGCTTGATTCTGAGATCGCCACCGGAACACCATAGCAGCCGATACAGGCCATTTCGCATGGCTGAGTGCGGCCTCCGTCCATGACAATTCTGCTACTCCGTATACATAGCAAATCGTATCGCCAATTTGGGGTTGTGCACGCCCTGGTGGAAATGTATTGGTGTTGAAGGTCCATTAACCATGGATCAGCCCTGGCGGACGGGGCGCAAAAATAAGCCAAGTAAGGCGTGCGGGGAGGCAGTTCGTGTTGGCGTTGGGGTGGACGCGCGTAGCGCTAGGCGGAAACACAATCGAGTGGAGCGATTTCACGCTTGCCCGCGTGCCTCCGCCGCCGCGCAGGCCGCCCGGCGCCACGTCTCATCATTTCTTTCTTTCGGATCCGGACTTGAGACCCGCGCGCGCTGGCGCGCGATGACGGCGCTCGTGCTAGCGTTGCGGACCGTTAGCCCCGTGACCGAATTGAGGTATGCGTGATGTTCAACTTCCGCAATAAGAAACAGGATGCTCCCGAAACCGCAGCGCAAGCACCGCCCAAAACGATGGCCGCAGGTGGGCAACCTCCCAATCTCCCGAAGCAAGTGCCGCGCGTCCGTCGATGAGCGCGGCCTCCGGCAATGGCAAATCGAACGGCGGGGAAGGTAAGCCCCCACCGTCGTCCTCGTCCGGTGCGCCCGAACAACCCAAAGCGCCCACGGCGAACAAAACGACCGGCGCAGGCTCCGGCAAACAACCCGGCGGCAACGGCGACATCTTTTCTCACGAGGCTCCCGAAGGCCACGCCAAGACGGTCTCGGCCGTGCTGGGCGAGATCGTATGGCTGATGAGCCAGTCGCCCATCCACAAACAGTTCTTCATCTCGGATCTGGAATGGTTCGTGATGACGCCGATCCTGCACAAGCAGTTCCGGCTCTTTTACGCCAAGGACAGACCCATCGGCGTCGTGCTGTGGGCCTACGTCAACGACGAGGTCGCCAAGCGCCTGGCCGACGGCACGTCGAAGCTGCGCCCGCAGGATTGGAAGTGGGGCGATCAGTTGTGGGTGGTCGAGGTGATCGCGCCGTTCGGCGGTCCCGAAGCGAAGATCAAGAACCTCAAAGAGCACGTCTTTGCCGACAAGGAGATTCGCTACCTGACGACCACGGCGGACGGCAAGAAAGAGGTGAAGGTGGCGTGATGGCGCGCAGGGGTTCAAGTTCGCGTTCCGGTTCGCGTTGGCCTGCGCCGCGCGGTGCTATACTTGCCGCCACCGCCCTTGTGGGCCTCGTTTCGGGCTGTGGCTCCAGCGGCGCCATGAACACCGAGCTTGCCTCAAGTCCCGTCCCGCCTGGCAAGGCGCGGCTCACCATCGTTCGCACCGAAGAGATTCTCTACATGGCCGTGCCGGCGGCCGTCGAGATCAACGGCAAGAAGGCCGCTGGCACGGCAACGGCGCCTCTACGATCATCGACATCGCGCCGGGTGACAACGTCGTCTCCGTGTCCGCGTGGTCTTATCCCGGTTCCTTCTCGGTGAAGCTCGCGGCCAAGCCGGGGCAGCGCTACGCCGTGAAGGTGGAACCGCGAAGCGAAAGCTATTTGCCGGGTGCAACGCTCGGGATCATCGGCGGCATGATCGATGCCAGCGCGAACGAGAACGCCGGCGCGTTCAAGCTGCGGCTTGTGGAGCTTTGGGAGTTAGGGGCGTGACGTGCAGGAGGACTGAACATTGTGACTGACAAGCTCGACGGGCAGGTCTTTTCCGAGCGGGACATGCGTTTTCTGATGTCTACGCCCAATTGGTATTTTAGGTAGCAGAACGTGGACATGCGATTTCTGAGAAATATTGTTCTGTTCCTCCTTGCCGCGCTGGCGTTTTTGGCCATTGGTTTTTTGTCGCGGGTGAATCTTTTCTCCGAAATCGATCGCACCTTTTTTATTGCGAACCTTAGATCAACTACCGAGGACGCGCCGCCTAATTATTTCCCGCCCTTTTATCGTGATGTGACAACTGGCCTCAATACACTTGAGGAGAAATACGGCCCAGATCAACTCGAGAATATGCTCATTCAGGACGGATTTAAGCGAAGTGAACCCAAATTGAAAGCCATCTGCGGCGCCGGAGCGGAAGTGCACTACACGAAGGTCATTATAGTCCACCCGGTTCTCTATTTCCTACCTCTTGCCCGCGATGATCTTACCATTGCGAAACGTGTGGGGGAGGAGAACTTCTGTGGCGCCTGGATTCAGATGCTTGTTCTATAGGGTTCAGTTGTCGGGGTTTCTAATTTGAGGCGTCGCGCAATTAAAAGTGGGGAGGAGCGTTAGTGGAAAAGATAACACTCTATTATTCGCCGATAGGCGCGAGTGGAAACGTAGCTCATCACAAGTATATAGTTTATGAGAATTCTGCAGGGCAGAAATTCATGCTGCAGGGGTACGGTTCTGAAAAGCCGGGATGGAGTCCTGCCGATGAATTCATTTCCGATGTCCTGAGTGGTGCCGGAAGTTTTGGCTATTTGACAGGACTTGGGAAACTAATTGAAGATGACGATTTCCGTGACTCGCACTGGACCAACGAATCTGAGGTCATCGATACCGGCGCCGACCTGACCGCGAAAGTCGCGGCCATGTATCTTGAAATCGAATTTATTAAGAGCGAGTACGGAACTTATATTGCTTGGGAACACAACAGCAACACATTTGCTGATCGTCTCTTGCTTGCGGCGGGTTATCCTCTGGCTGAGCTGGACGATTTTTCTGAAAATTGGTCGCCGGGAAGCTTAGGAGGGAGTCTCGACGGCCTACTGGAAACAATTGCATTGGCGGCAACGGCGGCAACGGGGCTAACGGAGGTGGCGCAGGTTCGGCAGGTGATGGAGCCAATGCGGGTGATGGTGGATTCGGCGGCGCCGGAGGGCGCGGCGGCCTGGGCGGTCGCGCAGGAGCGGGAGGAGATGCCGGGCAGGCTGGTTCTGGCGGCGATGGCGGCGACGCAGAGGCCATCGCTCTGACAACGGGGCTCTTTGTCGATGCCACGACCTCGGGCACGACAGTGACGGGTATGGTTGTGGATCTTTCCAATTTGGGAGCTAATTCTGACGCCACCGGCGCGGACGCGGCCGCAGGCGGGTTAGGCGCGGCGGCCGGCGACGGCGGATCGGCGCTGGGCGCGGACGGCGGCAGCGGTGGTAGCGGTGGTAGCGGTAGTGGCGGCGACGGTGGAATTGGGGGCGACGGCGGCAGTGCTGGTTTCGGTGGTGCTGCAGGAAGCGGTGGTCAGGCTCGTGAGGAAGACGATGGTGGGATGGACGGATCCCCGGGCACCGACGGTACGCCGGGTAACGCAGCCAATGGTGGAAACGGCGGCAGCGGTGGCAATGCCGGTGCGGGTGGCCGCGGCGGTGACGCAGGTCAAGGCGGAAACGGCGGCGATGCAGGTGACGGTGGCCAGGCTTCCGACGGAGGTGATGGCGGCGAAGGTGGCGATGCGACGGCGATCGCCAACGTGTTTGGAATCTTTGCGCCGGGCGCTGATCTGACGACGAGCGGCCTGTCGTTTGCAGGAAGCCCGGCCTTTGCAGCGGTGGTGCAGGGCGGGCTCGGTGCCTTGGGTGGATCGGCCGGTGCGCCCACCGGCGACGGAGGTGCAACGGGCGTTGGACTTGCAGGCGCAGCCGGGCCCGGAGTCCTTGCGGGTGCGGCGGGTCTAGGTGGTATGGGCGGGTCTGGTGGGACGGGAAGAGATTCCGATCCCGACGGCGCTGACGGCGTCAATGGCAGCGACGGAATTGGAGCGTCGGATGGCAATAACGGTGCCGCTGCTTCCGATGGCGCTTCGGGAACAGCCGGCGCTGACGGCGGACCGACCACTGACGGGCTCGATGGTGCCGATGGGGTCGAGACGATGTCTGCTGACGGCGGAGGGGTCGCGCCCTAGCTCAGGCTCTGTGACCGTCAATGATGTGTTGCGTATGAGGCGAGTCGGTCATGGGACCAGAAGGCGGGGATTAGTTACAAAGCGATAGATTTTCTCATCGTGCGTACGTGCGACGCTCCTGGGAATTTGCTGGAATCAGGATCGTCTTATCGTTGCAATTCTCACCACACGCGACAGAATGCAGTGCGCGGAATTTGCCAAGTTCGTCCGTTGGGCGCGAAAAGGTCCCGCACCGTCAGGTGGTGGTGCGGCATGGTTGCTGTGTTGCTCTGTCAGTCGGATGCAATCGAGGAGGCGCAATGAAGCCCATCATTCTTCGGGCGCGAAGGCTGGTCGCGGAAGCGATGGGCGTGACCGCCGACAATAAGGTCTTGTGGGCTCCCGATATCCCAATTGTCTACATCGACAATCCGAAGTCGGGTAGCTCAACCATAAAGTTCACGATCAAGCAGGCACAGGCTGCTGAGTTCGACAAGGCGGGCAGGGCATTCAACAGAAGCGAGGAGCCGCACAAGGAGGACGACTGCCTTTGGGGTAAGGGATTGCGCTCTTCTGCGCTTGAGCACAGATTCGTCATATCGTGTGTACGCAACCCATACACGAGGGTCCTGTCAGCCTTTCTCGATAAGTTCCCGCGGATCAATTACAAGAACTATCCGGAACTGCGACACCGCAAGGGCGATACATTTGAGGACTACCTCCAAGCTGTGTCCGAGTATCCGGCGCGGAAGCTCAATTTCCATATCCGCCCCCAGCATCTCAATCTCGGTTTTCCAGACATCGACTACGATGCCATTTTCTATCTTGAGAATCTGTCGGCCATGTCGCGATACTTTGATGGCATCTCGCAATCGTTGACGCTGGAAACGTTCGCTCCGCATTCGAGATCGGCTCGAACCAAGATCCGCGAGCACTATACGGATCGTACGGTCGATCTGGTGCAACAGGTCTATGCGGAGGACTTTTCATCGTTCGGTTACAGTACAAACCTTGATGACGTCGACGTTATCCCCGGCGAGTGCATCGTGAATGGGCGAATTGTGCTTGATCCCGAGGAAGTGGTGGGGATGGCGGCGCGGCGGCCGGCGCGGTCCGCTGCGAGCCAAGATCTCGAAGCGATGCTGCGCTACCATCAGGTCGTCGAAGCCCTATTCCTGTATTGAGGCCGGGTGGGGCGCGATTTTCGGGCAATTTCTGTTAAGACCCTGACATTTAGAGGCGGTTTGGTGGGTTTGCGCGCGCCGCAGCCGTTTCCAGCCAGTTGGGAGGGTTGGAAGGGTTAACGGCATTCCAGATGTGCGGTTTCAGGTTGCCTTGATAAGGGCTAAGAGTCCCGGAAGATTCCAGTCGCTTGAATCCAACCGTTTTCTTGAAGGGCAACGATGACTTTTGATGGTTCCGTTCGCATTGCAGCGTTGCTGATGATCGTGACGCTCACTGCCAATGCCGCCTTGGCACAGGACAACGGGCTCGCCAATACGATGTGGCGAACCCAAAAGGAATACGGCTGGAAGACGGACTCAAACTGCAAGAAGTCGCCGACATCCATCGTCGCATTTAGCAAATGTACCGGCGACTACGACGGCTTGTGTGGCACTATTGCAGCGCTGAACCCGAGTGACAGTCAGCACAGTACGCCGGTTCCCAAATTGACGGACAAGTTCAATCCGGACGCGTCGCTGCGCAAGAGGAAAGTTATCGGCATCAAGATCTTTGCGAACGTGAAACCGCAGGGCAACATGCTCGTTGGCGATGGATATTCGCCGTGCCGCGGCACCTTCGGCAAGGTCTGCATGCGCTGGTCTGGCGGGCGCAAGCTTGAGCAGTGGGCGTGTCTGTCGAGTGCGGGATGCTCTTCAAGCCCGGGTCTCTTGTGCACACCAAAGTACGTTTGGACCCAGGTCGATAGTGTTCCAGACGGCTGGGTCAAATAAGCAGCGATAGCGCGAACACTAGAGCATTTCTCTGCTAGCTGCGGACCGATTTTCCCGCAGGCACCCACTTCGTGGTGTCTGCTTCCTCGGGGGAAGGCCGGTGGCGGAGGTCGACAACGCGCAATATCGCCGGCAGCAGCAACAGATCGCCTACCAACGCCGCTGCAAGCACCATCATTGTGACCTGCCCGTAGAGCTGGACCATCGGCATGTCGCTGAGAAGTGTCGTGCCGAGTCCCATGGAGACGATGATCGTGCTGACGACAAGCACCGGTCCGACACTCTTCGTCGTGAGATCGACGGCGTCGGCCGCATCGAGCCCTGAGCGCCGGGCATTGCGATAGTGGTTGAGGTAGTGGATCGTGCTGTCGACAGCCATCCCGAAGCCGATCGTGAAGGCGACGACGCTGGTGAATTGAAGGCCTTTTCCTGTCAGATAAAGGTACGTGCCGCCAACGGCGATCGGGAACAGATTTGGGACGATGCTCACCAGTCCGGCCCGCACTGATCGAAGGGCCAGGCCGATGAGCACAATAATCGTACCTATGGCTGTCAGCAGGCTCAGATTGAGCGTTGCGATCATCTTGTAACTGGTCGCGGCTTCGACAGCGCTGACTCCGGTCAACTGGATTTTGAGATTGGGCCAGCGCGCCTGTAATGCTGTGACCTTGGATTCAAGTTCGCGCAGACGCGGCAGCATGACACTCGCGTCGGTCTCAGGGAAGTAGCCCGTCACGAGCGCCGTGTTGGGCGACGTCGTGATGACCTCACCCTTCAGGACGTTACCGATATTGCTGATAACTTTCAGGCTGTCCTCTGGGGGGAGTCCGTCCGAGCTCGTCCAGCGAACGACATTGTCGAGCGACCAGACCGAAGTGATCCACGGCGTAGACGACAGGACCTGGCTTGCCTCACGGATGACGTCGAGAGCGCTCGTGGTGGGGAAGGCCTCGTTTTCCGGCCATTCGATGAGGATGCGCACCCGGCTTGATCCGGCCAGCTTGTCGTTAATTTTCCCCAGTGTTTTGAAGGCTTCGCTGGAGACAGGAAGGTTCTGGCCGGTCGTGTAGTGTGGCTCGTTCTGCAGGTAGATTGCGCCGAGCCCAAGGACGGCGACCACTCCGACGGCCGTGATAAATACAGGTGCTTTGCGGACCGCCCAGGCAGCTCCAGTACAAAGCCGATCAACAACTGCCGAAAGGGAATTGCCGCGCTCCAACCGTGCCCTCGGTGATGGCCAGCGTGTCAGAATCACGTAGGCGAGCGCAGGAAGAACGATCAAGACAGACGCGAGGGCAAACAGCGCGCCTGCAATGGCCGTGAATCCAAAGGTGCGGATAAACGGGAATGGTGCGATCGCCAGGGCAAAGAGCGCGAGTGCTGTCGTCAGCGTGGAAAGAACGCAACCCGGCCCTGTCGTATCCAGCGCCCCCGCGATTGCCTTTTCGGTTCCGCGTCCCGCTGCCAAACCTCGGCGAATGGCAAAGGTCAGATGCAGCGCGCTTGCGAGCGCAATTACTGTGACCAAGGGCGTCGCCATGCTGGTCAGCGCATTGATCTTCGCCCCGACGAGCCACGTGCCTCCCAGGAGCCCGACGATGGCGACTGCGACAGGTATGTTGGTGATGACAACATACTTGAACTCCTGGAAGAACCAGAAAGCAAAGAACCAACCAATGAGAACACCCAGAGAGATGAAGAGCGCTTGATCCTTCCTCAGGTTGGCGATGACCTGGTCGCGGATCTCGGGAAGGCCGGTCATGCCAAAGGTCAGACCGGTTCCCTTCAGGACTTCCTCACTGGTTTGGCGAACGCGTTGCAGGATCGGGGCGACGTAGTCGGGGTCGACGTTCGAGGGGTCGAGCGTGGCGATAATGAGAGCGCTGGAACCGTCCTTTGGAAGGAGTTTTCCTTCGACAAGCGGATGCTCCGAAACCAGTCTCTGCACCTCCTCGATATCGACGTGCGGTTCGATGGGATCGGGAACGAAAGGGCTTCCTGTGTCGTTCGCGTCGGTCGGAGGATGGCGGGCGGAGAACAAGGAAACGACGTGGTCCACCCCTTCGGTCAGTTCCAAGTCGAGATGGAGGGAGCGGACCGCCTCCATCCCATCGCTTGTCTTCAAGTTGTCACCCTCAACGAGCACGAGAACCTGATTGAGCAATGCTGGGTAAAGGCCGGCGACCCTGTGCATTAGCTTGTAGTCTGCGCGTTCGGAGCGAAAGATGGTCCGCGTGTCGCTGTCAAATTGAAGCCGAGAGGCGCAGAGCCCCAAGATCGCCGTTACAACCGCGACGATCATGAGGACAATTGCGGGATGACGCAGGCTCAGCCGGCCAAGCCGTTCTATTCCGAAGCCAACAGAGGCAGGTGTACGCTCGATTTTTGGCGTCATAAGTCGGACTTTTATATTGCTAAGTGGTAATTGGGGCGCCCTCTCGGTTCCCTATCATGCCCACATTTGATCTGCCATAATAGTATTGTTCGGAGCCCCAGGGGGGTGCTCGTCGCGCAACAGTTCTGGTTGACTCACATGTTTCGAGGTTCTGGAGACCGTTCCGTGGTGACAAGGACCACAATCGTTGCGCTAGCAGTCGTGCTGGCAAGCATTGTGTGTACGCGGCCGATGTTGGCCGGTACGGCATTGGTCTTCGATTCGGGAGATGGCCGGGTTCTTTATGCCGAGGATATCGACACCCCGTGGTTCCCCGCCTCCCTGACCAAGCTGATGACGGCCTATATCGCCTTTAAGGGCTTGAGGGACCGCACCGCATTCGATCACACGCGGGTTTACGTTTCGAAGAATGCGCGCCGGCAGCCGCCGACGAAACTTGGCATGCGTGAAGGTGACTACCTACTTCTTTCCGATGCCTTGCGCGCGCTCATCATCAAATCTGCCAACGACATCGCCGTCGCAATTGCCGAGACATTGGGTGGCGATGAGGAGTCTTTCATCAAGGTGATGAATAAGACCGCCAAGGAACTCGGCATGACGCGCACGCACTTTATGAACCCTCATGGGTTGCCGTCCGAGCAGCAGGTCACGACGGCGCGTGACATGGCCATTCTGGCGCAGGCCATAATTGACGAGTTCCCTGATCAGATGCCGCTCTTTGCCGAAGAAGAGGTCAAGGTCGGCAAGAGGATCTTACGCACGCACAACGCGATTATCGTCAGCTACCCCGGTGGCGATGGTATGAAAACCGGTTTCACCTGCTGGTCGGGCTACAATCTGGTGGCAAGTGCGACGCGGAATGGAAACAGGCTTGTGGCGGTGGTCATGGGTGCGTCGTCGGGTGGCGCGCGGACGGCTTGGGTCTCCAAGCTCTTGGACTACGGTTTCGAGATGCGCGATTGGAAGGTTTTGTTCGTAACGCCCCGGATTGACAACATGCCGGAAGCGATCGAGACCGTCGGAGTGGGGCCAAACGCGGCCAAAGCGGAGCGCATGCGCGTTTGCGAACGACGCGCGACGGCCAGTTCCAATAAGAAGAAGCGCGCGCGCAAGAAGGTGCGGCGCAAGCGGCAATAGCAGGCTGGCTCTTTTTCGCCACGCCTTGTGACCTAATCGCGAAGTCTGCGCTCAGATGCGCCCAGGGCATCGGCAAGTCGTGATGTCGCCGAACCAGGTTTGAGCGGCTTTGGCTGGCTCTCGTCAGGGGCCCAAGCGGTGAGCGTGATGATTTCAAAAGTCGCTCGAATGCGCCCGTCCGGCATTGAAAATCGTTGAGCGTAGACCTCGGCGGCACGCATCAGGAGATTGCGCGTCATCGGCTGGCGGCGGCGATCGATCAACATGTTGCTGGCGCCCATCCCTTTGACGTCCTGCATGAGCGTGAGAGGCGTTTCGTAACTTACGTCAACCGTATCGGAATCGACGACGGGAAGGGCATACCCGGCGCGCTGCAATAAAGAGCCCAGGGCGCGCACATCTGCAAAGGGTGCTACGCGGGGCGAGGCTCCGCCGCTCAGCTCGGCTTCAGCAGCGAGCCAGGACTGGCGCAGTTCGTTCAGCGTCTCGCCCCCCAGCAGCGCCGCGAGCAAGAGTCCGTCGGGCTTTAGGGCGTGGCGGATCTGTACGAGCGCACCCGGCAGGTCATTAACGAGGTGCAGCGAAAGTCCTGAGACAACGAGATCGAGTGATGCTGGCGCAAATGGCAACGCCTCCTCATCTGCTACGACGCGCGGTCCAGCGCAGTGCTCGAGGATCCTCGGAGAGCGATCGACGTTGATGACGCGTTCGATGCCGGCCAAACCACAGATGCGCTGCGATAAGATCCCGTGGTGGGCGCCCAGGTTTACCGCGATCGGGAATGTTCGTTTGATCAGGGCCAGACGTTCGGCAAAGTCGTCTGCGACCCGGGCAAGCAGGAAGTCGTGGCTGGACGCAGTGGCTGCTACGCGATCGCGTCGGTGCGCATGGAGCCGCCGGTCGAAAATGAGGGCCGGATCATTTTTCTCTTGCGACAATGGATGGCATCCACTCGACTTATATGACCTGGCTCGCGAAGGCCGGCCCGGCACGGTATCATATCAGGCACTTTGATCTCTAATGCCCAGTTGGCACACCGGAGAGCACATGCGCGAGGGAGACGTCAATCAATGGACGGCCACAACCGCGCTTAGGCGAACGGCCGGAGCGCTCGCAGACCTGATTGTTCCACCGCTCTGCCTTGCGTGTCACCGGCCACTTGGTTCGCATGATGCAGTGTGTGCAGATTGCTGGCGAAAGATAGACTTCATCCGGCCTCCGCTTTGCGACCGCCTGGGGCTGCCGATGCCTTACGACACTGGCGGGGCGATGGTCTCCGCAGCTGCCGTTGCCGACCCTCCGGACTATGATCGGGCGCGAGCTGTGGGGCGGTTTGACGGGGTGATGCGCGAACTCGTGCACGATCTCAAGTTTCACGATCGCCACGACGTTCGACGGCTGCTCGGCCGATGGATGGTTGAAGCCGGCGCGGAATTGCTGAGTGACGCTGACGTGATCGTTCCAGTGCCACTCACGCGCGGGCGCCTGCTGAGTCGCAGGTTCAATCAATCGGCCATCCTTGCGCGTGAGGTGTCGCGCGGGAGCGGCGTTGCATTCGTACCAGCCGCGCTTAGGCGTACGCGGCGGACACGCCCGCAGGTCGGCTTGAGCCGACAGCAGCGCCGCAAGAATGTATCTGGTGCCTTTGACGTGGCAAGCGATCAGGCAGCGCGCATAAACGGGGCAAACGTAGTTCTGGTCGACGATGTCATTACGACGGGTGCGACCGTTGGCGCCTGCGCTAGAACCTTACGGCGTGCCGGTGCTGCCCGGGTCGATGTGTTGGCGCTTGCGCTTGTCACTGATGACGCGTTGGTCTCAACTTGAGGGACGAGACAGTCGATCGATAAGGAAGGACACAGTCCCGGTATGAAGTTTTACGATTGCACCTCGGCGCCGAGCCCACGGCGCGTACGAATCTTCATGGCGGAAAAGGGCATCGAAATACCGACCGTTCAAATCGATCTCGTTGCCGGCGAACAATTTTCGGAGGCCTACAAGGTCATCAATTCCCGCTGTGCCGTGCCGGCCCTGATGCTCGATGACGGCGCCGTGATTAGCGAGGTGCTGGCGATCTGCCGCTACCTAGAGGAGATTAATCCCGATCCGCCACTGATGGGCACGACGGCAAAAGACAAAGCGCTCGTTACAATGTGGGAGCGGCGGATGGAAATTGACGGGCTCATGGCGGCCGCTGAAGCCGTGCGCAATTTGTTCCCAGGGCTCAGGGCGCGCGCAGTCGTCGGCCCGCACAACTACGAGCAGATCCCCGCGCTTGTTGATCGTGGGAAGGCGCGGCTACTCGACTTCTATGCGGACCTCGACAGCTGGCTTGGACAAGCACCGTATGTAGCAGGCGAGGGCTTTTCGATCGCCGACATCACGGCGGTCGTGACGATCGACTTCGCCGCCAGCCGGCTAAAAATTCAAATCCCGGAAACATTCGCCTCGCTGCAACGCTGGCACCGCGAGATCTCCAGCCGCCCGAGTCTGGCTGCATAGTGATTTTGCGGTGCCAAAGTTGCCCACAGGGAACTGCACCTTGAAATTGCGTTGCACCTTCGGCGGCGCGACGCCAATCGTCTTTGCGATAGGGAGTTGAATCAGTAAGATAGTCGCAGACACCATCAGGAGATCAACCGCGAACCCCATGGCAAGAATTGTCGTCTACACGACCAGTCGTTGCCCCTATTGCCACAGGGCGAAAGAGCTCCTGCGCGGCAAGGGCATGATTTTCGAGGAGATCGACGTAACGGGTCGCGCGGAGCTGCGCGCGGTATTGCGAGAAAAGGCTGGCGGGCGCAATACGGTGCCTCAGATCTGGGTCGACGAAACGCATGTCGGCGGCTTCACGGATCTCTGTGCACTCGATGAAGAAGGTAAGCTCGACGACCTGCTGATTGAAGTTAGCTAGCGGCCTTTGCCACACAAGAGGTAACCCTCAATGACGGTTCCGCAATCATTGCGCTCATTTCGAGTGGGACTCGTGCAGCTGTGCTCGGGGCGCGATGTCGACAAGAATGTTGCGGATGCGACGACCCTAATCCGTGAAGCGGCCAAAGGTGGCGCGCAATACATTCAAACGCCCGAGACGACAACGATGGTCGAACACGAGCGTGCCCGGCTGCTTGCGGCAGCGTTGCCAGAAAAGAGCAATCCCGCACTTGAGCACTTTTGCGCCCTCGCGAAAGAACTCGGTGTTTGGTTGCACATTGGCTCGATGGCCATTCTGTTGCCGAGTGGCAAGCTGGCCAATCGTTCGTTCCTCATTTCGCCAGAAGGTATTGTCACGGCCCGTTACGACAAGATTCACATGTTCGACATCGATCTTGGCGGCGGGGAAAGCTATCACGAAAGTGCAAACTACGAGCCCGGTCGCCATGCGGTACTTGCCGACCTACCGTGGGGCCCCATCGGGCTTACCATCTGCTACGACTTGCGCTTCCCTTATGTTTATCGTGCCCTCGCCAGAGCGGGCGCCAAGTTTCTTGCCATTCCGTCCGCTTTTACGCGCCCGACGGGGCGGGCGCATTGGCACACGCTGTTGCGCGCGCGGGCGATCGAGTCACAGGCCTACGTCTTCGCTGCAGCCCAAGGCGGGCGTCATGAATACGGGCGCGAGACGTTCGGCCATAGCCTAGTGGTATCGCCGTGGGGCGAACTCTTGGCCGAGGGAGACACCCATCCCGAGGTGGTGATGGCCGATATTGACATGCAGTTGCTCGACGACGTGCGCAGTCGCGTGCCGTCGCTTCAGCACGACAGGGAATTTGAGGTCGCCCGGGCCAGTGATCACGTGCCGACAGAGGCCTCGTCGTGATCAAGTATCGGCTCAGATGTGAGGCGGGCCATGAGTTCGAGGGGTGGTTCCGGTCAAGTGCCGCCTTCGAGGCCCAGTCTGGCGCCGGACGGGTGACGTGTCCGGACTGTGGGGGCACTGATGTCTCCAAGGCCGTCATGGCACCCAGTGTAGCGATGCGCACCAAAGATAAAGAGAACGCCGCTGCTCGCCTGCAACCTGACAAGCAAGCCCAATTTCTCCAGTTGGTACGTGAAGCCCGACAGAAGCTTGTCGCAGATGCGGACGACGTCGGCGATCGCTTTCCTGAAGAGGCGCGCAAAATTCACTATGAGGAAGTGGAGGCGCGCAAGATCTACGGGGAAGCAACTGGTGAGGAGGTGCACTCGCTCTTGGAAGAAGGCATCGAATTCATGCCATTGCCGCGGCTGCCAGAGGACGGCAATTAGACAAGAGGAATGAGGCGAGTTCCCTGTCTCTCAGGGCCAGCATGCTGAGGGTTCACACGGCGGCGGAGCAGCGCCTTAATTTTCTGCAGCCGAGTAATGATGGTCGCGAAGGTGGCACTTGCCAATCCGCCATTGCACTGGTTTTCCATCGATCGCGTAGACCACAGTGTCGAGATGCAGAAGCGGCGTTCCAAGCTCAATGTTTAGTGCCTTTGCCACATCCGGTTTGGCGGATGTAACCCTGACCTTCTCTTCAATACGCGAGAGCAAAATCCCATGGTTGTGGGCGAGAATTACAATATTGCCGGGGATCTTGCTTCCTTTCTTCAGGTTTGGAAATTTGGATCGAGGCAGTGTCGCCTCCTCGACCATATAGGGAGTCCGCTCATGGACGCGGACTCCGCGAATACGTAACACCGGCTCATCGGTGCGCAATTGAAGAACCTTGGCTTCGTCGATGCTCGCAGACCCCTGGGTCAGCTCATAGTCCTCCAATTCTCCGTAGATGCGTGCACCCTTTCTATCCCGGATGTTGTTGAAGCGAATGGCGTGTTCTTTCGACGTCTGATCGATGACAAACGTGCCCCGCCCCTGGCGGCGTGAGATCAGCCGCTCCTTTTCCATTTCGTCGAGCGCCTTGCGTACGGTTCCAACGCTGATGCCAAGCTCGCGTGACAGCTCGATCTCATTTGGGATGGCGACACCGGGTTTCCATGTGCCTCCGACAATTCGCTTTACAAGCGTATCTCTCACCTGAAGGTAGAGTGGGCGAGTTGCAAAGCGCTCCGCTGCGGTCATGTTCAAGAATTCCTTGAGTTGGCATTTCCGTCGCAGGCCAGGGAAGGCTCAATGTTCTGCGCTCAGTTGCACGCTGGTGGACCTGCGTCGGGCTGTTTGGGGTCAAATGACCGGGAGTCGGACCGCAATATGTTCAACCTTGTTACGGTCCGAGAAGATGGCGCCCACTTCGCGGCCTCAAAACATCAATAATGTCCTTCTCGTCCTCGTTGGCCGTCCAACTTGTCGTTCCAGGGCCAGGAACACTCAGTAGACTGCAATTCTGTATTCTTCGAGAGAAAGGTTATCCGAGTCAACACGACCTTCGACCAAAGGCAGGCATCTAGCGAAGCGCATAGGACGTGCACGATCATTATCGGTTCACTTAGATTTTATCATTTTTTATCAGCATGTTGTGGTATAGAATTAAGATAATGCACTAATTTTATACACCCGCATAAAGTGTATAAAATGGCACCTCTACTATTTCAGATAGCGGACATGCTGTATCTTCGTCAGGCAATCTGGCCATTTTCAACGCTACGAATCCCAGTCCGGGTCGGGCTATCCGGGCAGTAAACTGGACCGCAGATCCACAGACGTTGCAGATACGTCTTCAATTCATGGCTCTCCCGATCAAATCTGACGGCGAGAGTCTGCCGGCTTGCTCCCTCTAGGTGCGATCGGCCGAGTTTGTAGATGGACCGGGGAGAATAGGCTTGCAGGCGTGTCCCCTGCCGGTGCAAACAACGGGTTGATCGCAGTGCGACAGACCTTGGCCGACGACCGGAGAGAGACCAGAAATGACGTTGCAGGCGGTAGAAGCCCGCTGCTCAAGCCCCGAAACCGATCGATCCGTGCGACACGACTGGACGCTGGAGGAGGCGCAGGCACTCTACGATGCCGCCTTCAATGACCTGATATTTGCAGCTCAAAGCGTGCATCGGCGCCACTTCGACCCCAACACAATCCAGAAGAGCAAGCTTCTGAGCATCAAGACCGGGGGATGCCCCGAGGATTGCGGCTACTGCAGCCAGTCCGCGCGCCACGCGTCCGGGCTCAGCGCGTCGAAACTGATGGAGGTCGAGCGCGTATTGAGCGAAGCCCGCAAGGCGCGAGAGGCTGGAGCAACGCGGTATTGCATGGGCGCGGCTTGGCGGTCGCCAAAGGGTCGCGACATGGACGCGCTCTGCGACATGGTGGAGGGCGTCAAGGCGCTGGGTATGGAAACTTGCATGACGCTCGGCATGTTAACCGATGAGGACGTCGCCAAGCTGAATGCCGCTGGGCTCGACTACTACAATCACAACATCGATACGTCTGAACGCTACTACTCGGAGGTCATCACGACGCGGACCTTTTCCGAACGGCTTGAGACGCTTGCCCGCGTTCGCGAGGCTGGCATCAAGGTGTGCGCAGGCGGAATCATCGGTATGGGGGAAGAACCCGAAGATAGGGTCGACATGCTGGTGACGTTGGCCAACCTGCCTGAGCATCCCGAGAGCGTTCCGATCAATATGCTGATCGCCATCCCCGGTACACCACTGGCGGACACCGAGGCAATCGACCCAATCTCCTTCGTGCGTACGATCGCGTTGGCACGTATCATGATGCCGAAGTCCTATGTGCGCTTGTCGGCCGGGCGGACGGAGATGAGCGACGAAACTCAGGCTCTTTGCTTCTTCGCTGGCGCCAATTCCATCTTTGCCGGTGATACGCTGCTGACGGCGGAGAATCCGGACGAAGATTCAGACGCCTTGTTGTTTGAGAAGCTCGGTCTGAAGACGCTGGAGCCTGCGCGCTGCTCGGGCGAGTAACCGATTGCGCTAGAACCATGCACGAGAGTCATGAGCGGTCGTTGGAAGCGCTGGCGCGCCGCGGACGTCATAGAGCACTCCAGCCACGAAGGGGCGTTGACTTCGCCTCAAACGACTATCTCGGTTTGGCGTCTTCAGAAGAACTGATGAGCGCGGCTCGCGCTGCGCTCGATCGCGGCGTGTCCATCGGCGCGGGCGGGTCGCGGCTGCTGCGCGGCAACGATCGCGAGCACGAAGCATTGGAGGCCGAGGCTGCGGCCTTTTTCGGTGCGCAGAGCGCGCTTTTCTTCGGCAGCGGTTTCATGGCCAACGCAGCGATCTTTGCCACGTTGCCGCAACGCGGGGATCTGGTTGTCCACGATGCGCTCATTCATGCAAGCGCTCATGACGGCATTCGCGCATGCAAGGCCGAGCGTGCGGAATCACATCACAACGATGCGCAGGCGTTCGACGATGCCGTTAAGGATTGGCGCCGCGCGGGAGGGACCGGCACGCCGTGGATCGCCGTAGAGAGCCTGTACAGCATGGATGGCGATCAGGCGCCGCTGGCGGATCTGATGGATATTGCCGAGCGGCACGAGGGTGTCCTGGTCATCGATGAGGCACATGCGACGGGCGTTTTGGGGCCAGAAGGGCGTGGGCTCGGTGCCGAATTCGAGGGGCGCGAGGGCGTCGTCACGCTGCACACATGCGGCAAAGCTTTGGGTGTATCGGGCGCCCTCGTGCTTGGCCCAAAAGTGCTTTGCGATTATCTCATCAACCGCTGCCGTCCCTTTATCTACGCGACCGCGCCATCGCCACTGGTCGCTGCTCTGGTACGCGCATCACTGATCATTTGCCGTTTTGACGGCGCGCGGCGCGACACGCTGCAAGATCTCGTGCGTGTTACGGCCAGTCAGCTTAAAGCGCGTTGCGGGGTCTCACCGTCCGGCTCGCAGATTCAGCCTGTTATCGTTGGAGGTGATGAGCAGGCGGTACGGCTTGCAAGGGTTATGCAAGAACGTGGTTTTGACGTGCGCGCCGTGCGACCTCCCACGGTTCCGGAAGGCACCTCGCGATTGAGGATTTCGGTGACACTCAACGTCAATGAGGCTCAAGTTCGGGACATGGTGGAGGCGCTGGCCGAGGAGTTGTCGAGGCACGCAGCATGAGACGATGCTTCATTGTCACCGGCACCAACACGGGTATTGGTAAGACAGTCTTTAGCGCAGGGCTTGTACGCTTTCTGAACGGGGCCTATTGGAAACCTGTTCAAGCCGGTTTGGACGGCGAGACGGATTTCGAAGCCGCACAGCGACTGTCGGGTCTGCCAGAAGAGCGCTTTCTGCCGGAAGTTTATCGCCTGAGGACACCGAGTTCGCCGCACTCTGCGGCCGAACGTGATGGAATCGAGATCGATGTCGACAGATTGGTGCCGCCTCATGTCGAGTGTCCTCTTATCATTGAGGGAGCCGGAGGCCTGATGGTGCCGCTCACCTCCGACAAGCTGCTGGTTGACGTCTTTGCGCAGTGGGGCGCACCGGTGATCCTGTGTGCTTCGAGCGAGCTTGGCACGATCAATCACAGTCTGTTGTCGCTGGAAGCGCTGAGCCGTCGGCAGATTCCCGTGCAAGGCATTGCCTTCATCGGAAATGAGAACGCCAATACGGAACGGACGATCGTTGAGATGGGGCACGTGCGCCGGCTTGGGCGCTTGCCGCGGCTCAATCCGCTTGATGCCACGACACTCAAGACGGCGTTCGAGGCAAGTTTTGATCGCGCCGATTTCTTGGCTGAGGCTTGCTCATGACCGTGGTCGACGACACAGCCATTTGGCACCCATTCACGCAGCACGCCATTCAAGACAAAAAGCTTGAGGTGTCGCTGAGCGAAGGCGCGTGGCTCGAGACACCCAAGGGGCGGCGTATTCTGGACGCCATTTCTTCGTGGTGGGTGATCACGCATGGCCATCGCCATCCGCACATCATGGCGGCCATCAAGGAACAAACCAATCATCTCGACCAGGTCATCTTTGCTGGTTTTACGCACGAGCCGGCCGAGCGTCTGGCCACCGGGTTGCTAGAGATTGCCCCACCAGGCTTCAGTCACGTTTTCTTCTCCGACAGCGGATCGACATCGGTCGAAGTCGCTTTGAAAATGGCACTCGGCTATTGGCACCATCTCGGTGAAAACCGCTATCGTGTCCTCGCATTGGAGCATGCCTATCACGGGGACACGTTCGGGGGCATGTCGGTTGGCGCACGCAGTGTCTTCAATGCGCCGTACGAGCCGCTACTTTTCGAGGTCGGCCGCGTCCCGTATCCCTCGGCGGGGCATGAGCAGGATACGATCGATGTTTTGGATGCCGTTTGTTCGGAGGGCAATGTTGCAGCACTCATCGTCGAGCCGCTGATCTTAGGTGCAGGTGGCATGCTGATGTATTCAGCCGCCACGCTGGCCGAAATGAAGCGAGTGTGCGATCGCCATGGAGTACTGTTCATTGCCGATGAGGTGATGACGGGTTGGGGACGGACAGGGACGTTGTTTGCGTGCGAGCAAGCCGACATCTCGCCCGACATCATGTGTATTGCCAAAGGACTCACGGGCGGTGCTCTGCCTTTGGCAGTCACTCTCTGCGTGCCTCAGATATTCGAAGCGCATCTCTCGCCCGACCGCTCCAAGACCTTCTACCACTCAAGCTCGTATACAGCGAACCCACTCGCTTGCGCTGCTGCTTGCGCCAATCTCGAAATTTGGGAGAACGAGCCCGTGCGAAAGCGGATCACCACGTTGGCGCAGCGGCAAGCGGCGCACTTGGAGCAATTGCGCAAGGATTCGCGCTTTAGGAACGTGCGTCAGTTGGGCACCATCGCCGCATTCGAGCTCGAAGTTACCGATCCAGGCTATTTGGCTGGCGTCGGCCCCAAGATCTATGCCGCGTTTCTCGAGCGGGGAGCACTTCTTCGCCCGCTTGGAAACACCGTCTATGTCATGCCGCCGTACTGCATCACAGAGGGTGAACTTTCCCACGTCTACAACGGCATTCAGGCAACGGTGGACGCCCTCAAATGAGCGCCCGCATTGGGGGCCGGTTAAACTCAATGATCGCCGGGTTGGGCCACTTTGCGCCTGAGCGGCGGGTAACGAATGCGGAAATCGAAGAGCGCCTCAAGCTCGATGCAGGATGGATCGAACGCCGCACGGGCATTTGCGAGCGTCGCTATGCTGGCGAAAACGAGGCCCTGAGCGACATCGCTGTGAAGGCCGGCGACATGGCGCTGGACGACGCGGGTGTTGATCGCTCGGCAATCGCGCTGACGCTGTTGGCAACGAGTACACCCGATCATCTTTTGCCGCCGTCAGCCCCGCTCGTGGCTCACCTGCTGGGCCTTGAGAAGTCAGGCGGCATCGACTTGGCAGGCGCATGCGGTGGGTTTCTCTATGCTCTGACCTTGGCCGATGGTTTTGTGCGCACGCGCCAAGCTGCGGTGCTGGTGATCGCGGCAAACATTCTATCGCGCCGGATCAATCCTGATGACCGCGGAACGAGCGCGCTTTTTTCTGATGCAGCAGGTGCGGTTGTTCTAACGCCGACACAGCGGTCAGGTACCGGCATCCTCGGTTTGCGACTTTCCGCAGATGGGAACGATTATGACCTGATCAAAATCCCAGCCGGCGGAAGCCGAAAGCCATTCTCGCGGAATCTTGCAGACGACGAGACGAAAATGATCATCTCTGACGGCAGGGCGGTCTTCTTGAAGGCCGTCCACATGATGGTCGGTTCTTCGCATGCCGCCCTCAATGACGCCGAACTCACAGTGTCAGATGTCGACTTGTTGGTGCCGCACCAGGCGAACATGCGCATGATGGAGGCGGTGCGCCATCAGCTCGATATTCCGCCGGAAAAAATGGTCTCAACGGTCTCGATGTTCGCCAACAGCTCGGCGGCAACCATTCCATTGTCGTTGTCGATTGCGGCGCAGGACGGACGTCTCAAGCGAGGCGACCGCATTTTGATGTGCGCGGCAGGTGCCGGTCTGACCGGCGGCGCCGTCGTCATAGGTCATTAAAGCAGCAGCCCTACTCTTTGATCTCGGTTCGCACTTGGGCGTAGCTCAACACTGCGAACATCAGCGTGCCGCCAAAAACATTGCCTGCAAGTGTCGGCAGGAAGAAATGCCCGACGGTATCGCCGAACGAAATCGATCCTTTGAGAACGGCGTAAAGCGCCTCCGCCGATCCCGCGATGACGTGCGTGAAACCGCACAGCGCGATCAAATACGTCATGAGAGCAATGACGACAAATTCGGAGCCTTCTGAGGAGGGCAGCATCCAAACGAGTGCTGCGATGATCCAGCCGGCTCCGATCCCGCGAATGAACATCTGCCAGGGTGTGTTCGACATCACAACGCCGACGATGGCATCAAGCTCACGCGCGACCTCGCTGGAAACGACGTTCGTGTCCGCGATCGCGAGGGCAAAGATAAAACATCCAACGAGGTTTGCCGCGAGCACAATTGTCCACAAGCGCAACAATCCAAAAAGCCAGTCGAGTTTTCGACGGGTGATGACTGGAAGCACCGCCGTTAGCGTATTCTCGGTGAAGAGTTGCTGGCGGCCGAGGATGACGATCAAGAATCCCACGGCGTAGCCGGTTTTGGATATGATCGTTTTCCATTCCGTGTCCGGCAGGTGCGCAGCGAGCACCGCCTCGGTGAGAAAGGAAAACCCAATCGAGATGCCGGCAGCGAGGCCCGACCACCACAGCGCGGAAAAGTGCCGTCCAAGCTCGCCCTCGCCTTCCGTGCGAATGATTTCATAGACAACAACCGCCCGTAGGCGAGCAGCACCCTTGACGTGGCTTTTCTCGGCCCGGGACAGACCAACCTTTGGCTCGGGAATTTCCTCATGGTCGTGACCAGCCGTTTTCGTGGCCACTTTGGGCTTTTCAGTCATCGGTTGGGCTCCAGGGAGGATCGATTGAGATCAATGGGGATCAGACCTGAATTTGCTGACAATCGCAATGTGGGGTGTGACCAAGAGCCATCTGACACACCAGGGGCCAACGATCAGTGAGCATTTTCGCATTCAAGGGGCTGGGATATGGATCAAATCGTTCATAATCGTATCGATCGGTGATCGCGTACTGCTCCGTTGACCGTAAGGATGCAGGGACGCACTTTGCGACTGTGGCGTTCTCGATGAGTCGGCGATGCGCACCAGGGGCGTTTGGTACCGGAGAGGTTTCCACATGGCGGGGCTTTCCCGTTCGCTCAATCACGTAAGGGAGCGCTACGACGTTATCGTCGTGGGCTCAGGTTACGGTGGCGGCGTTGCCGCTTCGCGGCTGGCGCGTGCGGGCAAGCGTGTTGCTGTGCTAGAGCGTGGACGCGAAGTTGTGACGGGGGAATTTCCCGCACGCTTTCCCGATCTCAAGAACGAGCTGCAGGTGAGAGGCAAGCGCGTGCAGATGGGCTCGTCGTCGGGGCTCTACGACGTGCGCCTGGGCGAGGACATGCATGTGCTCGTTGGGTGCGGGCTGGGCGGCGGGTCGCTCGTCAACGCCGGAGTTGCCTTGCGGCCAGATCACCGCGTCTTTGCCGACGAGGTCTGGCCCGGGCAGATTGCGCAGGATGGGTTCCTCGAGGAAGGGTTCCGCCGCGCTGATCGCTGGCTGAATCCGCAAAGCGACCCGAAAGCCGACACGCTCACGAAGTTCCAGGCCTTGCACGCGGCGGGCAAGGCGCTCGATCACGAGCCGATCGCGCCGCGTGTCACCGTGAATTTCGAAGAAAGCGTCAATGCAGCGGGTATTGCGCAGCCCGCTTGCACGCGCTGCGGCGATTGCTGCGGGGGTTGCAACGTTGGTGCCAAGACATCGATTGCACTCACTTATTTGCCCGATGCGGTTCGCCATGGGGCTGAACTATTTACGCATGCAGGCGTGCGCTACGTCACCAAGGCGCGGGACGGAAGCTGGCAGGTGTGCGTGCGCCGACTTGATGGAGAGGACGCGAAAAGTGAGGAGCTCACGCTGAGCGCGCCGCTGGTCGTTCTTGCAGCCGGCACGCTGGGATCGACGGAAATTCTGTTGCGCTCACGCGAGCAGGGCCTGGCGGTGTCGGACCGGTTGGGCCAACGCTTTTCCGCCAATGGCGACATCATTGCGTTTGGGTATGGCGCGAAGATTCCGGTCAAAGCCGTCGGCATCGGGCATCCGCCGAAACTCGACGGCGTCGAAATTGGGGCGGCTGTCTCCGGGCAGATCGAGTTCGACGACGAGAACGATCTGGCGCAAGAACTGCGCGTGCAGGAAGGCGTGCTGCCATCGGCAATTGCGCCGGCGTTGCCGGTGTTGTTCATTCCCAACGGGCGCCTGCTTGGCGCGCTGCAGAGCCTCATCAAAGGTGTCTACGAAGGTCCGTTCGCAAACCTGCAGACGTTCTTTGCGGTTTCGCACGACAGCGCGTCGGGCCGCTTCGTGCTGGAAGACGACCGGCTCTCACTTCGCTGGCCGAATGCAAAGGACGAGCCTGTCTACGCAAGGCTCGACCAAGTGTTGGCCGCCATCGTCGAGCAGTCAGGCGGGTCGTATGTGAAGAACCCGTTGTCGGGAACGGTAATGGGGCATCAGCCGGCGACAGCGCATCCCTTAGGCGGCGCTGGCATGGGGCGCGAACGTGGCGATGGCGTTGTCGATCACAAGGGACAGGTCTTCGATGGCGCCGCCGGGCAGGGGCCGACGGCGGTGCACCAGGGGCTTTATGTGATCGACGGTGCGGTGATGCCGCGCTCACTCGGCGTCAATCCGCTCTATACGATTACGGCAATGGCCGAACGCGCGCTGATACATATGGCGCAGGATTATGGTCTGCGCTTCGATGATGCCCCGTTCGATGGCACGCCGGTTGCTCCGACCGATGTGGGCGGGCTTCGCGCCGCGTGAGAGGCCGAATGCAGAGTGGGTGCGTTGGCCGACTGACGGATCTGGTTAGCCTTGGAAGGGCCGCAAGCCGAAGCTTGCGGCCCTGCAGTTGTGCGTCATCCTCATTCAATCATGCACTCTTCTTGTAGTGCAGCGCCTCGTCGACGCCTCTTGTGGCATCGCCAGCGCTATAGGAGTGTGCGCCCGCGCCCGCCAGTTTGCCCTTGTCGACGATCAGGTATTCGTCTCGAATCGGCTTGTTGTCGAAGTGCGCTTCGAGAATCTCGCGAACGCCGGCTGCGTAGCGAGCTTGAGCCGACAGTGAGGTGCCTGAGATGTGCGGCGTCATGCCGTGATGTGGCATCGTGCGCCAGGGGTGGTCCTTGGGTGCCGGCTGCGGGAACCAGACGTCGCCCGCGTAGCCTGCGAGCTGCCCGCTTTCGAGTGCGCGAACAACGGCGTCACGATCGCAAATCTTACCGCGTGCCGTGTTCACCAGGTAGGCACCGCGCTTCATTTTCGAGATCAGCTCGTCATTGAACATATGCTCGGTTTCGGGATGAAGCGGGCAGTTGATGGTGACGACGTCGCAAACCTTGACCATGGACTCCACATTCGGATGGAAGGTGAGGCCCAGCTCCTTCTCGACGTGCAG
>Ga0315534_1000289_pt1 | contig 33405 bp, 27 predicted proteins | sample SalMarSW160240MG_FD_203094 | JGI IMG/M metagenome (GOLD analysis project Ga0315534, IMG submission 203094) | Salt marsh sediment microbial communities from the Plum Island Ecosystem LTER, Massachusetts, United States - Salt Marsh Sediment SW1602-40 ...
CAGCGTCGTGGCCGGATCCGTCCACACCCGTGCCCGTTTGTAATGGTAAATATCGGTGAGACTGTCACCGACGTAGGCAACCTTGCTTGCCGGGATGGTAATACGGCCGGCGGGGAGGAAAACATGATAGCGATCCCCCTCGCGCCGAATCGATCCCTCCAGCACACGGCCGTTGTGCAGCAGTATGGCGGAGCCGGGATCCGAATCGGGCGGCGGGTCCGACATGGCAGAGCCGGGGAGAAGAACCATCAGCCCAACGGCGCTGAGCGCTGCGGCAACGAGTTGCGTGGTCGAGAGAGACGGCATGGGTCGCCGGGCCGGGAAAGATCATAACACGAATGACAGTGGGCCGACAGCGACCAGTATGGCGGGACGCGACGCGCGCGCCGACGGTGCGCTGTCCGCTTCGTCAGAAAGCTTTTGTCAACAACTCGTGTAGAAAAACAATCTCTCCAGGTCAATCCCAACGCCTACCCCAGCCTCTTCGGCCCCTCTTGGGACGCAATGAGTACGACAGCGCAACGTTGCGACCAGTTCCCCTTTTGAGCGCTGTCGAATTAGCTTCCCGAGTTATCGTCGTCGTGCGCGGCGATGGGAATGGCGATGGCCGCGCCGATGCCGGCGGCGAGCACCCAGGGGTTGTGCAGCAGGCATTTGAGTTTTCCGCATCCGTGCCCGCATCCCGGTCCGCACCCTTGCCCGCACCCTTGCCCGCGAATGACGGTGCTATCGGCGACAACCAACGCGCTGGTCGTGGCCGCCGGGGGTGCCGTACCGTTTGTCCACAATCGCGCCAAAGCCACCGTCTGGCCCGCAACGATCTCATAACAGCCGCCGCCAAGCCCGCACATGGCGAAATTGCCCTGGGAGTCGGTCACGGTGCGGCCGACGACATGGCCCTGCTGGACAACGACGACCGGAACGCCTGTTTCGGCCGTCCCGCCGCTATCGATTACCTTGCCGGTGAGTGTTCCAGCGCCATCGAGCACGACGTCGATCGTGCGGTGCGCCGGCACATGTTGAAGACCGGCGGGCTCGTTCGACTGCTGAGTCTCCGCGCGGACGAACATGGGAGTTGGAACAAGCACGGCCAGAGTTGCCAGCACGACGGCCGGAATCCGCATTATTTGAAATCGCATCCTTGCCACCCTTTCTTGCTTCACACACGCATCCTGGAAGCGTCGTACTTCTCGTATCGGATAGCGCCCCCTATATGCCCCACGTTATTTCTGATGATTTCGTTGCAGATTCCGCATTCCCCCCAACCCTCAGCAGGCCGTGACCGGCGCCCATCGTGAGGCAAGGCCGTGAAGGGGTCGGGCGACGTGGTCGCGGCGTCTCGGGGGCTTCAGGCGGGCGGTGGCGTCGAGACGCGGACTACCGGTGGGTCCGCTGCAAGCGTCGCGCATTACTGGAACGTTTGATCGGGCCCGGGGAACTGCCCGTCTCGAACATCGTCGCGAAACTGCGTGACGGCCTGTGTAATTAGCGACTTCAGGTTGGCGTAGGCCTTTACGAACGTAGGGACGCGACCGTCGGTGATCCCTACCAGATCGTTCACCACTAGAATTTGCCCGTCGCAGTCGACACCGGCCCCAATTCCGATGGTGGGGATCTTCGCCTCCGCGGTGATCTCTTTGGCGATAGAAGCCGAAATGCATTCCAGGACGATGGAAAAAGCACCGGCGTTTTCGGCCGCCTTGGCGTCGGCCAGCAACTGGTCCCGGTCGCGCTGGACGCGATAAGCGCCCAGCCGGTGCACGCTTTGGGGACGCAGTCCACAATGGGCCATCACCGGGATGCCCGCTGAGGTGAGGGCTTCAATCGTCTGCGCCTGCTCGATACCGCCTTCCAGTTTCACTGCCTGGCAGCGGGTCCGCTTCAGGATGTGCCCCGCGTTTTCGATGGCTTTGTATTTGCCTAATTGATAGCTTGGAAACGGCATGTCTACCACGAGCAGCGCGTGTTCCACAGCGCGGCCGACCATCTCGGCATGGTAAATCATTTCTTCCAGCGTAACGGGCAGTGTGTTGGCATGGCCCTGTACGACCATGGACATACTGTCGCCGACCAACAGGCCCTCGATGCCCGTCCGATCAAGTAATCGCGCCATCGTGTAGTCGTAGGCGGTCAGCATGGTGATCCGCCGTTGCGACTTCAGGGCCGTGAATTTGGGGACGGTCATACGTTGCGGTGCGGCTGGCATGTAGGCATTCTTACGGGCAAGGCCACCGAATACAACAGTTGCCGGTGCGTGCTTGCCGCGGGCCTGGGCTTTTGGTCACAATGAAGACGGGGCAGGCGATGTGCGTCCATGACCGGGGCCAGCGTCTGCGGGACATGTACGGCAAACCGACGGGACGGCGCGATGAAACTGCGTTCAGCTCGAATCATGCGATGGGCACTCGGGGGAATCCTTTTGACCGCCGGTCCGGCGGCCGGGCAGGCACGGCGTGGGATACGCGACCCCCGCCAGAACCGTCGCTTGGCTTCTGCACAGGTGCAGGGCACGATCCACTCGTTGCAACCCGGCATCGTCCGGGTAATCTCCGACGAAAACGACCGCTGGCTGGTGCAGGTCACGCGGGAAACCCGCGTCAAGGTGCAAGGCCGGACGGACATGCGCGTGCTCCAGCCGGGACGTTTCGTGCGCTTTTACGCGGAATTCGACCGCCGCGGCACGGCTCAGGGTCCTGTCGCGGAGTTGACGGTATTCGATCCCGACGAAGGGATTCGTCCGGGCATGGTAGAAGCTCCACACGACGATTCCGAAGCGGCGTCCGCCGATGAGACACGCGCCGCCCCGAACGGGCGCGGCGAGCCGCCGCGGCCGCGCGACAGTGCTCGCCGTCAAAGAAGCCGCGACCGCCGCGATTCGCGCCAACGCGATCAGCAGCAGGTACCCGAGATCCGGCGGTTGTTTGTCGTGGGACAGATCCGGGGTTTTCGCGAAGGCGTACTCAGCGTCCTGGTTGGACACGGAAAGGCAGTGACGGTGGACGTGGACGAATCCGCGCGCGTCATGATCGAGACCAGGGACTACGGGGTGGCCCGCGGCGGCGACCGAATCCGGCTGAAGGGCAGATTCGTCGGGCCGGGCAAATTGTCGGCCCGGGAAATCGAGATTGAACTCGCCTCGCTGACCGAGACGTCGTCGCAGCCCGGCGAGCCGGAAACGCCCCCGGGAACGTCGGCGCTCCCGCCGCCGGACGGTGGCACGACGCCGCGGGAGTGAAACGGCACGGTTGCGGCGAACCCGGCCGGTTGTTGGCGTCTGCGGGAGGCACTATAATCCGCGGTTCGACTTCGATCTGCTTGTGCTGAGGGGACCGGGGCGCTCCCGGTCCAGCCTTCGGGCGGGTTTGACCCGCTCCCCGCAGGAGATTCTTCCAGAGGAGGAACACGCCGTGGCTATTCGCGTTGCCATCAACGGTTTTGGTCGTATCGGGCGACTGACGTTTCGCAACATGGTGGAGCGGTCCGATGAATTCGACGTCGTGGCCATCAATGATTTGACGGACAACAAGACGTTGGCCACGCTGCTGAAATACGACAGCATCCACGGCCGGTTCGCGGCGACGGTCGATTACAACGACGACGCGTTGGTTGTTGATGGCGACAGCATAAAGGCATTTGCGGCTCGAAGTCCGCTGGAATTGCCGTGGGCCGACCTGGGCGTGGACATTGTCGTGGAGAGCACGGGTGCCTTCACCAAACGGGCCTCGGATTCCAAGCCCGGGTACGACAGCCATCTCAAGGCGGGCGCCAAGAAAGTGGTCCTCAGCGCTCCGGCCAAGGACGACCCGGATCTGACGTGTGTGCTGGGTGTCAACGACGACCGTCTGACGAACGAGCACAAATGTGTTTCGAATGCCAGTTGCACGACCAATTGCCTGGCCCCGGTCGCGAAGGTTCTCCACGAAAGTTTCGGGATCGAAAAAGGTCTGATGACAACGGTCCACGCCTACACCAACGATCAGCGTGTCCAGGATATGCCGCATTCCGATTTGTACCGTGCGCGGGCCGCCGCTCAGAATATTATTCCCACGACTACGGGGGCGGCCAAAGCCGTGGGGCTCGTGATTCCGGAACTGAAAGGCAAGTTGACCGGCATCGCTCTCCGCGTGCCGGTTCCCACCGGCAGCGTCGTGGACTTGACCGCGGTGCTCCAGCAAAACGTGGCGGCCGATGCGGTGAACCAAGCCGTGGAGCGGGCGGCCAAGGGACCCCTCCAGGGCATCCTGTCGTTCACGCGAGACCCCATCGTATCGACCGACATCATCGGTGACCCCCACAGTTCTATCTTCGTCGCCGATTTCACCCAGGTCGTGGACGGCAACCTCGTGAAGGTCGTGAGCTGGTACGACAACGAGTGGGGGTATAGCTGCCGGACAGCCGACCTGGTGGCCAAGATGGGCACGATGTAAATCGTCGCGGAGTCAGCGGTAGGGCTGCCAACGGGGCGCCGACCGCGAGCCCTGGCTTCGGCCGTCCGCCGCGCGTGCGGGGTCGCGGTTCATTGCGCGTTGCTGCCGGGTGGGCCGTGGGTGCGAACCGTCGGTACGGGCTGTCCAGGAACCGGGGCGGGGGCCGGAATCACGCGCCCGGAAGCCATCGCCTGCGGCCCGGCGCGATGCAATGCCGCGTGCGGGTTCTCTAGCGATCTGTGAGGCGTCGACATCCGTGTGGGCGAGCAGCTTGCGGCCTTCCGGCAGCACCAGCCGGGCCCATAGCTGGAAGGGTCCACGCGCTGCCTGCGATCGATCGGGCCAGGGAAGAGAGAATTCCATGCCCGCACGGTCTTCGGAATCTTGCCAGCGCGCCTGTGCCTGTTCGGAGCTGAAATCCCATCGGCCGAGGCGCACGGTTGCGCTGTTCGCCCGGGTGCCCATGATCATCAGGGACACCTGCGCAGGGACCCGCACTACTTCCCCGGCGGCACTCCGCGGCTGAACCAGTACCGTGATGCTCTGCCGTGATGCGTCCTGGCTGGAACCCTGTTTGATCACCATCGGTTGCACGGTGACCTGTTCGGCCGACGGAATGACTGATTGCTCGCTCGGCGACGGAACATCTTCGGCGGGCGGTAGCTCGAGCGATTCGATTTGCTGGCCACCGTCGATCTCTTCGCCAGGCTGTATTTCGGGTGGCTCGAGGTCGTTATAATCACTTGCATCCGGGCCGCGACCGCGCTCGGGTGGGGAATCGCCGTCGAGACCTGCCTTCAGACGCTGGTTTTCCCGCTGGCACGCATCGAGCATCATGCGGTATTGATCAACCTGGTCGAGCAGGTGGTAGATTTTATCTTCCTGGAGCCGAAGCTCACGCTCCATGACATCGGTCTCAACGCCGCCATGGCAGCCGGCGAGAAAGGAGGCGGCCGTGGCTGCCAAAGCAAACCGGAAGGCAATCATCCCTGTGCCTTTCGTCGGTAATGGTCCGGAGTACGATCGCGCCGCGCGGCGTCAACACGTTGCTGCCGATCGAACGGCAGCGGAACCCGGTCCCTATTTCACTTCCATGTGTTCAATGACTTGATCGATGATGTGATATTCCAACGCTTCTTCGGCGGTCATGAATCTGTCCCGATCGGTATCCTTATCGATCTGCTCCAGTGGTTGTCCTGTATGCTTGAGCAATATGGCGTTGAGCCGCTCCTTGACTTTGCGGTACTCGGCGGCGTGGATGATGATATCTTCGGCCGTTCCTTCCATGCCGGCCGAGGGCTGATGGATCATTATCCTGGAATTCGGCAGGGCGTTGCGTTTTCCGCTGGCTCCGGCGGCCAGCAACACGGCACCCATTGAGGAGCACTGGCCGATGCAATAGGTCGCTACGTCACACGTTACGAACTGCATCGTGTCGTAGATGGCCATACCGGCCGTGACGCTTCCACCCGGAGAATTGATGTAGAGATGGATGTCGCCCTTCGCATCGTCGGATTGCAGGAATAGCATTTGGGCCACGATGGCGTTGGAGACATCGTCGGAAATACTTGATCCCAGGAAGATGATGCGGTCCTTCAACAGGCGACTGTAAATGTCCATCGCCCGCTCTTCGCGGCCGCTCTTCTCGATGACGTAGGGGAGCAGAGGCATATCAGGGTCAATTCCTCGTTCGCGTCAATTGTCTTCCGGGTCTTCGATCGGCGGCTTGCTGAGAATATCGTCCACGACACCGTATTCTTTGGCGTCAACGGCCGACATGTAGAAATCCCGGTCGCTGTCCTTGGCGATTTGCTCGATCGGCCGATTCGTGTGATGCGCCAGGATTTCGTCCAGCACGTCGCGTGTCTTCTGGATCTCTTTTGCCTGGATCTCAATGTCCGATACCTGGCCGCCCACACCGCCATGGGGTTGATGGATCATGATCTTGGAATGAGGCAGCGCGAAGCGCTTGCCGCGTTCGCCGCCGGCCAGCAACACGGCTCCACCGCTGGCGGCCAGTCCGACGCAGTAGGTCGCAACCGGGCAAGTGATCATCTGCATCGTGTCGTAGATCGCCAGCGTAGCCGTCACGCTGCCGCCGGGCGAATTGATGTAGAAATGGATGTCTTTGCGACGGTTTTCGCTTTGCAGGTACAGCAACTTCATGACGAGTTCGTTGGCGTTGCCGTCGAAAATGTCGCCTTGCAAGAAAATGATTCGGTTTTCCAGCAGCAGATCGCCCAATGTCATCTGGCGTTGCCGCTGGTAGTCGCGGTAGGCGGTGCGGGGAACCTTCGGTGATCGAGCGTCTCGGGGCATGTCTGCCGATCCTTGTTGAGGCTTGGTTGCCAGCCGGCCGGGGGAATGTCAGTCCGCGGCTTCGGCCGGTTCACCTTCCTTCGAAATCACGGGGATCTGCGCGTCTGTGTCGTCCCCGCCCGCGGCGAATTCGATGGCCTCGATATCGCGTTTGTCAGGCTCGAAGGGCGTGTCCTTGAACGCAGCGTGGGAACGCACCAGTTCGATGACCTTGCGTTCCACGATCTGGTTGCGGAGGACGTCCATCAATCCGCGTTTCTCGATTTGGGCACGAATACGTCGCGTGCTTTCGCCGCTCTGCATGGCGATTAATTGCACTTCAACATCGTAATCACCGCTCGATGCGTCGATGTCCATTTCCTCGGCGATCCGCTCCAGGATGAAATGCTCTTTCAGTGATCGGGCCGTAGACGCCGCGCTGTTCTGCCGCAATTCGTTTTCTCGCGCCCTTATTTCGTCGTCGCTGAAGCCGTTCCGCTTCATCTCGAGCATCATCCGCTCCAGTTCGCGCTCGCTTTGCCGACTCAGAAGACCGGGCGGAAGCTCCCAGTCGGCCGAAGCGGTCAAGGCCGCGGTGATCTGGCGCCGAATCTGCTGGGACTGGTGATACATGAGTTGCCGTTGCAGATCCTTCGTCACGGCTTCACGCAACTCGTCTTCCGACTGGAAATCGCCCATCTCGTGGAGGAATTCCGGTGTCAACCGTGGTGTTTCCAGCCGCTTGACGTCCAGCACGTTGAACTGCACGGTGACTTTCTTGACGCGCAAGTCCTTGTTGGGCGCGTCGGCCGAAAGCTGCACGTCCACGTCGCGCCGATCCCCCGCACGAACGCCCGACATCAGCGTGTCAAAACCTTCCACCTGGCCATCCCGCAAGCTCAACACCGCGGCGATCCGAATGACCATTTCTTCCGCCGACGCTACCTGTTTGCCGTTGTGTGTGGATCGCAGATGAGCGGTAACATAATCGCCGACCTGGGCCTGTCCGTCGTGCGGAACAAGCGTCCCGTGGGAGGCGATCAGCTTGTGGATGCGGCGATCGATGTCCTCGTCGTCGAATTCCCGGACCGGGCGCTCCACCTGGAGCCCCTTCCACTCCGGGAGGTCGAACTCCGGTCGAACCTCCAGGTGGAACTCGAACGTCATCGGGCCGTCGTCGGGAAGCTCGACGGCATCGAGATCAAAGTCCGGCTCGCTGATCGCGGTGAACTTCTGTTCGTCCGAGATTTGACTCAGACTGTCCATCAGCAGGGAGCTCTTGACCTGTTCGGCGACATCCTTCCGAAAACGGGCTTCCACAAGTTTCCGCGGGGCGCGTCCCGGCCGGAAACCCGGGACCGCGGCGGACGGCATCATCTCGGTGAAGGCTTCGTCGAAATATCGGTCGATATCCTTGCGATCGATGGTGACGGTAACGTGACGCTCGCACGCCGACGGACTGTCGACGCTCATCGTCAAGTTCAACGGCTCCTTTTCGTCGCCGGCCTTGGAGTGCTCGGCAGCTGTCCCTTCGGGGGCGTCCAGAATTCCTTCGTCCAGTTCTTTCGGTGACATCATCGCAGTCTTTCTGTCGGCACGCCGTTGCGGCGCGGCATTGAAAAACCGCGCCCGGTCGAGGCTCTACCTCAGGAGCCACGCTGCTTTTGCGGGACTCGTGACGATGGCGGGCTTCGGATCGAGGCCGGTCTCCCATGGCAAATTAGATCGGAAAAGCGGGTGATGGGATTCGAACCCACGACAACAACGTTGGCAACGTTGTGCTCTGCCAACTGAGCTACACCCGCGCGGGCAATGCGGGGAAGCGCGCGCCCTCAGCGCAACTATCCCAACAGCGCCGGAACCTGTGGATTATAGAACCGCCAAAACGCCTTGCAAGGGCAATTCCATGGCACCGTGCGCCGGAGATAACCTCCGTGCGCAGCAGCATTTCCGTTTGTCTGGGCCCTCATTGCTGCTCGGGGCCGACGCGGTCGACGCCAGGCCGCCCGTGGTGGGGCCCTGCCTGCCGACAGGCGGGGCCTGCCGCAGGGATCTGCTAGAATGCCGGCTACCGGCGGGACCGCCCCGCCGCGGAGCGGTCGACCGTACGCCGCGCCGTCGTTGACCACCCGTTGGCAAAAGTCGCCATGATGAAGCTGGCCGCCGGTTGTATCAAGGGACGGATGCTGGCCGTCATCCTGGGCGTGGCCCTGGCCGGATGCGACTTTGCCGATCCGGTGCCTCGTGGCGGAGCCGCCGCGGAAGTCCGGGCGGCCGGCCCGGCGGCAACCGCCCAGGCCGAACCGGCCGACACTGTCCGGGCGGGGGAACCGGCTCGCGACCGCCCCGCCGACGACAAAACGGCCAATCGCCCGGCCAATCGGCTGGCCGGCGAGACAAGCCCCTATCTGTTGATGCACGCCCACAACCCCGTGGACTGGTATCCGTGGGGCGAAGAGGCCCTGGCGCGGGCCAGGGACGAAAACAAAATGATCTTCCTCTCCATCGGCTACTCGAGCTGCTACTGGTGCCACGTCATGGAGCGGGAATCGTTCATGGACGAAGAGATCGCTCGACTGCTGAATCAACATTTTGTCTGCATCAAGGTCGATCGCGAGGAGCGCCCGGATGTGGACGATATCTACATGACGGCACTGCAGATCTATTTCCGGCTGGCCAACTCATCGCAAGGAGGCGGGTGGCCCTTGTCGATGTTCCTGACGCCGGACGCCGAGCCGGTATTGGGAGGTACGTACTTTCCCCCGCGTTCGCGTGATGGACGAGTCGGTTTTCTGGACGTCATCGAGCGCGTCGTGAAACTCTGGGAGACACAGCGGGAACAGGTGCGGACCGTCGGAAAACAACTGGCCGAGGCGGTGCGCGAAACGGTCCGCTCGCGCGACAGGGTCGCTATGGCAAAACCCGACGAGTCGATCATCGATGAACTCATCGAGCAACTTGGCGACTCCTATGATGAACGATACGGCGGATTCGGTTATTCCCCCTCCAATCCCCAGCGGCCCAAATTCCCGCAACCCACTCACCTGATGTTCCTGCTGCAGCAAGCGGGAAACGCCGCAGCGAGCCCCGCGCGAAAAATGCTCGCCGGCACGCTGCAGGCCATGGCACGGGGCGGGATCCGCGACCATATCGGGGGTGGATTTCACCGCTACAGCACGGACCGTTACTGGAGGATCCCGCACTTCGAAAAGATGCTCTATGACAATGCCCAGTTGACGACCGTTTACGCGGAGGCCTTTGCCCTGACTGGTGATGAGCAATACCGGCGGATCGTCGAACAGGTAATCGCGTTTGTGCTGCGTGAAATGACCGACAAGCAGGGTGGTTTCTACTCGGCCATCGATGCGGAGACCGACGCGGAGGAGGGCAAATTCTATGTGTGGACAGTCGGAGCCTTGCGCCGAGCGTTGACGCCCGAGCAGTACGCGCTGGTCTCTGAAGTCTACGGTGTCAGCGACGGCCCCAATTTCGAAGACCATCATGTGCTGCTAATGGAGGCCTCGGTCGAAACCCTGGCGCGCCAGCGGGGCATCACGCCCGAAGCCCTCCTCACGCGGCTCGAACCTGCCAGGCAGGCGCTGCTCGCGGCACGCGACGGCCGGGAACGGCCGTTGGTCGACACCAAAATTCTTACGGCATGGAACGGTCTGATGATCCGCGGCATGGCAGATGCCGGTAGGATCCTCAACCATTCGCCATACATCGACCATGCTTCCCGCGCGGCCCGTTTCGTGCTGCGGAAATTGCGGAGTGAGGATGGCCGATTGTTCCGCAGCTACCGCGGCCAGCAGTCCAAATTGAACGGCTATCTGGTTGACTATGCGTTGCTTGTGGAAGGATTGATCGCGCTGCATCGGGCCGATGGCAACCGCGAGTGGCTGCGGATTTCCGAGGAGCTGACGTCGACACAGATTGAGTTGTTCTGGGATGATGAACACGGCGGCTTCTTCTTCACGTCCCATGACCACCAGCGGCTGATCGCGCGGGCCAAGAAAGTCACCGACGGCGCCGTTCCTTCCGGCAATGCGGTAGCCGCGGCCAACCTGATGTATCTGGCAGACGAACTTGGCCAGCCGGAGTATCGAGAACGCGCCCGCCAGACGATTGAAAGCGCCGCGCCGTTTCTTCAGGAGGCGCCCATGGCCATGCCGCGCATGGCCATGGCACTGGCCGACCTGCTGGCGGGGTCACCGCCGTAACAGCGTGCTGCATCCTTCCGCAACTTCCAGCGGATGGGAAATCATGTTCGCCATGCAGGCGATGAGCACCACCGCGGCCACGATGCAGAAACTGACGCCGCGGGGATTCACGCCCCCCTGCACGTTTTCCAGGGCCGCCGCCAGCTGCTGTTCGAGCCGGTGCCACGCCTGGAGGTCCTGTCGGGGGCCGCTGGCCACCAACGACACATGCCGCATCGTCGAGAAACTTTCCAGGTGACACTGGACGCCACGCTGCGGAAGAAACAGGCTATCGCCGGCCCAGCGAGCGTCGGCGTCGAATGCCATCACGACCCTCGACAGGACGGGGCGAAGCTGCTCGGGCGTGATGTTGTAGATCACCAACCGGGGCCGTGAGACGAGCACCAGGAAGGTCACGCTGAGCCCGTAAGCGGCCATCAGCAACAGCCATACGTACGGTCCGAACCGCGCGGCCGCGGCTTCTGGCATGAACAGTTCCAGCGGTCCGATGATGAACAGCCCGGCCACGCCCACGCTCAACGCCGCCATGTCGCGAACGCCCGATGTCAGCAAAGGGCGGGGCAATACATTGACGATGCCCAACAGCATCACGTACATCGACAGCGGCAACACGGCCACGCAGATGCGGAAGGGATCCATGCCATTCATCGCGTTGTCCGCAGCCACTCCAGAATCACGCGTCCCACCTTGGCCAGTGAATCGGCGGAGCACTTGGAGGGCGTATCGGCTTCGGTATGCCAGTACGGATAGTCAAAGTCGATGATGTCGCACGTTGGTATCCTTGCGACGTTACGCAACATCAAGTGGTCGTCGCGTACGCGGTGCTTCTTCGTGGGGATGAATTCGCGGACTCCCAATCGCTCGGCGGTATTCCAGATCTCGGATACCAGCGGTCGCGTGTCGGGCCAGGACATGCCGTGACGTTCCTGATGCAATTGCAGTTGGGCATCTGCCACCATGTCGAACAGGACCCCCCAACGGTACCGATAGGGCGGAGGCTGGTCGACGTAGCGACGTGCGAACCACCGGGAGCCGAGGAAATAGGGGTCCCGCCGATCGTTGTAAACGAACTCTTCGCCGTCGAGCAATACAAAATCGATGCCGTAGCGCGTGGGCAGCCCGGGCATATGGTGGGCGAGTTCCATCAGCAACGCCACGCCGCTGGCCCCGTCGTTGGCGCCCAGGAATCGTCCGGTTGCCCGACGCTGCCGGTCCGGGTCTCGGTCGGGAAGGGGCCGGGTATCATAATGTGCCGCCAGCAGAATCCGCTGCTCGCGATCCGCGTGCCAGTGGCAGAGAATATTGGCGAGCCCGACGCGCGCGTTGGTGAGCGGATGGCGGGCCGAGAACCGCTGCCTGCGGACGGTCGCCCCCAGCGATGCGAAGTGTTGTTGCACCATTCCTTGTTGCTTGTGCATTCCGGGCGAGCCGCTGAAGCGCGGCCCCAGCCGGCAAAGGTCCTCGAGGTACCCAAAAGCGCGTCCGCCGTCCACGCCGCTCCGGTCGCTTGCGCGGGCCGCCTGCGTCGGCGCCGGGCACAGCGCGGTCGTCAGCATGGTCGCCGCCAGCAGGGCCAGGGCGCATCGCCTCCCACTTGTTTGGAGCAACAACGGGTTGGGTTCGACGTGCCGCCTGATTCGCTGCATAGTGCGCCATTGTATCCCTTGCATCTGCCAACGGGCCACCACCTCCTATTGGGGTCAGACCCGTTTTTCGTTTTTATGAGAAGGTGGGCGTGTTGGGGACTGTGTTTCCTTCGCTACTAGATCTACGAGTTTGTGGAATGATTCGTCTACCGCTGAAGTGTCCCGACGCAAAAAACGAAAAACGGGTCTGACCCCATTGCCGTTGCCGTCGATCAAGCGGCCCGGCGGAACGTCGCCGGAGTGGCGGCGGATTGCTGATGAAGTTCGCGGATTCGGGCTCGAATAGGCTCGACCATTCCCGGTGCGAGGACTTCAATCAAGTGCCACGCCTCGGCGGCATGGTCGCTCGAGTGTAGCGCATTGCATCCCCGGCCCGGCGGCAGTTGGGCGACGATGGCGTCGCGAATCGCTTCCTTGACAAAGATTCGCCCGTTGGTTCGTTGCGGGAATTTGCGGCGCTGGCGCCGATTGGGCGGAAGCGGATTGCGGTCGTATGCGATCACGGTGACGGCCGGGAGTCCGCCCGGCTGATCGAAAGGGCCGACTCCCCAATTGCCTCCGCGGGTGCGGGCGGAGGCCGGTTCCACTTCGTCAGGCGACAGCACCCGTGTTGCGAAGATCTCGAATCCCGCTTGCTCGATCATGGCCACGATCTTGTCCTGGAATCCGAGTCGGACGGCTTCTTCGCGCAGCACGAACACGGTGAGGCCTTGGTCGAGAACGTGGGGTTCGAGCCGCCCGACCAGCATTCGCAACCAGCGGTTACGCCAACACGCGGCGGATAGCCGAGCGAGCATTTCGGGCGACGGGCCCCAATCGTTGGACTGGAGATACGCGCGCAACCCTTCGAGGCTGATGTCGACCTCGATTCCCAGTTCGTCCGCCATGCCGGCAAGAATGCCGGCGTAGTCGTGTCCGGGCGTCCCCCTGGGCCGCAGCCCCGTGCCGTCTGGATCGAGATTCGAACGCAGTCCTTTGTGGTACACGGCATGGTAGGCCAGGCTGTGAAAGTACTCCCACGGGCCGGGCACCATGCACAGATCTCGGTGCCGCACGGCGCCGGCGAGGATACGGCGTGCCACGCGGCCCGGATAGTACGGCGTGCCGCAGTAGTCGGAACGGGCTAAACCGCTCTCGCTATACACGTCGCACGGCTGGATGCCCGGCTGCGAGTGGAGGACCTGAAGAGCTTTTTTCAATGAGCGATCGTCGACGAGCATGTCGACGTCTTCGGCCGGTTCGATCTCGGGCAGCCGCTCGAACCATCGCAGCACAACGTACCGCACGCCCTGGTCGTCGAATTTTCGGAACAAACCCGTCAGACCGAGCCTGTGAGGAATAAAGTGCAGGGAATCACGGTGGCAAAGCCTGTGTCGCAGGATGCGGCTGACCAGCAGGCGGCAGCTCTTCCCGTCCGGACCGCGCAAGGTGACCATTCGCGGCCAAGTGTAGCGCTTCCAGAGCATATGGAAAAGGCAGCCCACCAAGGCAGCCAGCGAGAACAGATTGACGCCCAACCGCCAAGCCACGCACTGCGCGTGCCGCACCGAGCGGTACTTCCACATGAACAGCATCCTGGCGCCCGAGAGGAGCAATACGTCCGCATTGTTATGCCGAACGAGCTTCTCGCGCCGTGAGCAAACGAGCTGATCGGCTACTTCCGGATGCACCGCCTTTAGCCTCTCGATGCGCCCCGCATCGCCGGACACACCGAGATACTTGGAATAACCATCCGCGGCGAGGCCCAAACCGACGCGAGCGTCGCAGACGCCGATCTCGATGAAGATGGGATCATCGCGCCACAATTCGCGGGCTCGCATTCGAGTCGCCTCCTGGTTGACGGCCTGGAAGCGGTTTCAAAACATCCTGTAATCACTCCATGACCGGGGAATGTCACAGCAAAACCAGGTTTTGAAACCGGCTAAAGTCAAGCGTGGCCGGATCGATGGACATTCGTCGGCCTAACCCAATACGGTAATTGCTGTTTTCTTGTGTTCGGGTTCACGTCTCACAACCGATACAATCGATATCGGCGGCGTGGATTCCGTCGCATTAACGCCGTTTTCAGTAAGCAGCAAGATTCACCGATCGAGTGTTTCCCGTGGCGGTTGCCGATTTTCCGCACCACAATCCAGTAGATGGTCAGATCCGGCGGCGGCGCTCGCTGACCCGGCATATGGTTTGGGATGCTGACCTGCCGGGCGACCTTGTCGAGCGACTTTGGCGTAATCCGCACGGACTGCTTGGCGCCGGACGCAAGCTTCACGACAAGCCACGCTGCACGGTTGTACACATTCACAGCTCAGACGGATCGCATGTCTTTAAGTACCTCAATTGGGGCAGTCGCGTCCGGAGGGTGAAAAAATCGTTGTCGCGGTCTTCGGGCAGAAAGTCTTGGATAGACGGTCTTTACCTGCTCGCAGCGGGGATCCCCACGCCGCGTCCGCGGGCGTATGTCGAACGACGACTTGGACCATTCAGCACGTGTTCCTATTTGCTGACCGACTACGTGCCGGGGAAGAACCTGTATCGCGTGATGCGGTTCCATCGGCCGTCCTCGGAGCTGGTGGGCCATCTGGCCCGGCAGCTCGCCTCCATCTGGCAGCAGTTGTACGATCTGCGGGTCAGCCACAACGACTTCAAAACGGAGAATCTGATTGTCGATCCGCAAGGAAAATTGTGGCTGATCGACGTGGAAAAAATGCGCCGTTGTGGTGGGCTGAGCCGGACGCGTCGCAAACAAGCTCGTGACGCCGGCGACCTGCTCCACCCGAGAAACTGGCGGTCCGATCCGGGCGCGGCCGAGGTGTTCCGCGGGGAGATTCTGAAGACCGCCGCCGCGGCCGAAACGCTGGCCAGCCTGCAGGGTGGCGCGCACCCATTGCGCAGGAAAGTGCCGCGGGAGAATCGCCAGTCGCAGCTGGTAACCGTGCTGATCCCGTGCCGCAACGCAGCCCAGACGATCGCCGGCTGCCTGGCATCGGTACGCGACATGGCCGACGAGATCCTCGTGGCGGACGGCGGTTCCACCGATGACACGCTGCGATGCGTGCGACAGGCGGGCGGTTGCCGGATTGTCCAGCGAGAGCGGGTCGACGACGCCGATTTCGAGAGCTGGGCCAGCCGCACCGCCCGGCATCCCTGGATCCTTCGAGTCCTGCCGGACGAGCGCCTCAATCCGGAACTGGGGCGACAGGTGCAAGACCTGCTGGCTACCGAGCCGGCCGAGGATGGCTTCGAAATATCGCGGACAGTCTTCTTCCGGGGCCGTCGACTGAAATACGGCGGCTTCCAGCATGACAAATCCGTGCGTTTGTACCGCAAGAACGCCGCGCTGTATGTACTGCGAGCCGGCAGGGTGGAAGTCCTTGTTCCGTCTGAGAAGGTCGGCCGTATCACTTCGCGGATGCTCTGCGAAACCGGCTTGAGCTTCGAGCGGCACCTGGCCGACATGATCCGCCTGGCCGGTTGCAGCGCGAAGGATGCTCGGCGACAAGGGTGCCGTCCCAAACGCCGCGCGGCGCTGTGGCACGCGCCATGGCAGTTTGTTCGCTCCTATTTGCTGCGCTTTGGGTGCCTCGACGGATGGCCCGGCCTGCACGCCTGCTGGCTGTCGGCGCTCTCGGTCTACCTGCGCGAGGCGATGCTGTGGGAGCTGGATCAGTCGGTCACGGCACCCGGTTCGGCGGACCCCGGGAGTCGGCGGACCTTAAATGTGTTTGACGACGATTCGGCTCCCGTCGCGGCCCAGCCAGCCTCGGCCACAATACCCGCGTCCAGCGGGGTGGCGGCGATTGCCACCCATTGCGACCCGCGCCGGAAACGCCCCGCTGCCTGAGTTTTGGGGCCGAGTGTCGCAGGCTGGCGGCAGCGAGCAGAATCGCCGCCGTCGACCTACGCCCCGCTTGCCTATTCGATCGGCGCCACCGTGAATCGGAATCCGCCGAGGCGACCTCAGGCAATACGCCGCCATCGGGCCGACTGGGAGTCCGGACCGGCCTGCCGTGCGCCGTCGCAACCCGCTGACGCGGGCAGCGTCGTGAGCGGCTCGCAATTGGCTTCAGGATCAGGCTGAGGACGCGCGTGGTGCATTTCCCAGAGCTTCACCTTCTTGAGGAAGGAGTAGAAGGCTGCGAACATGCACACCTGAAATCCGGGTAAGCCGTCAAGAAAGCCGCGCCGGAAGAAATACAAATAGAAGAAACGGACAGGAACGCTCAGCACCAGCGTCGCCGAACGCGGCCGTCGACCTTTGCGGCGATATCCATCGGCACCCAAATTCGCGTAGTGATTGAGCTTCTGAAAGTACTCATTCGTGTTCCACGTTGTGTAGTGGCGGAACGGGTTGCGCAAATGCCCCGTGCGGCCCCTGGGTAAATCAATCTCCTCGTGCCAGGTTTCACCGGCCTGGTAGCGGCTGACGTCGCGGCGAAACAGCCGCAGAACGTCGTCGGGGTACCACCCGCAGTGCCGTATCGGATAGCCCAAGTAGTGATTGTCGCGATTGATCCAATAACCGTCGACGTCGGCACGGGGCTCTGACACGACATCGCGTATCTCAGCGGCCAGCTTCTCGGTCACTCGTTCGTCCGCATCGACGATAAGCACCCACTCGTGAAGAGCTTGCGGGATGGCCCAGTTCCTGAAATCGCCCGCGCTGACGTATTCGCGTTCGATGATTCGGCAGCCACCGATCTGGCGGACGATGTCGAGCGTTCCGTCGGTCGAACCGGAATCAGCGACCAGGATTTCGTCGGCAATCGGCCGAACCGATTCAATGCACGGCCGGATGTTCCGCCGCTCGTTCTTGCACGCTATCAGTACGGTCAGTTCGTTTGCCATCCCAACATCCGCGCAGGCCAACTACAAGATCGCGCAAACCAAGACGGAACTGTTGATGAGTATCGGTGATCTGGACAGGATTCTTCGACGTTATCCGCAGGACCTGCACAACAGTGACAGTCCGGACTGGCTGGAATTAGGCCTTGCGAGTCTTCAGCATCACGTCCCTCGATTCCTGGCCCGCCCGGTCACCGCCCCGCGCCCTCGAAACGGAAAACCTTCATCGTCGGCTGGGGAACGCTATCAAAAAACACCAAAAAGTACCGCCTGCATCTGTGTCGCCGACCCTGGCGAGGCACCCGGCCCGCGCTGGCCTATCGTCCTATCGAGGATTTCTCTAGAATCCGCCCCCCTCTGACGAGACAACATCGGACAAGCTCCGTGGCCGCAAGCGCGGCTTCGTCAGCCCATAGTTCTTGCCGGCAACCCCGTTCGAGGACACGAAAATGCTAGCGCACTCTGGTGAATTCGTCGCCAAAATCAATCATCTCCATGCCACGACCGTTCGTCGCTGGCACGAGGAGGAAATGGACAATCCCTACCAGGGGCTTCTGGCCGTGGTGTGCCGTCAGCACCAGTTCAATTATCTTCTGTGGCACGAGGAAGACATCGCACGAAGTCCGGATGTCGCCGATCAGCGGATTGCCGACGTCAAACGCGCGATCGACCGGTACAACCAGCAGCGAAACGATTGGATCGAACGCATCGACGAAGCGATCCTGAACGACGAAGCGCTCCGAAAGGTTCAGCAAGCCTGCGACGCTCGCTTCAATACCGAAACTCCCGGCAGCGCGATCGATCGATTGTCGATTTTGTCCTTGCGGATTTACCACATGGATGAACAGTTGCGGCGTCCAGACGCCACCGACGAACATCGACAGAACGTGCAAGCGAAGCTCGATATCTGCTATCGGCAGCAGTACGATCTCTCGGAAGCACTGGCGGACTTGATCGACGACATCCTGGCCGGTCGCCGGAAGCTCCGCATCTATCGTCAAATGAAGATGTACAACGACCCCACACTCAATCCGTACCTCTACAACCGGTCGAACCGAAAGGCCGGCTAAGCGCCGGTTTGGGGGCAATCCGCCGTCTACGCGACGCTGGGCAGGGGGTCGTCCGCCGGCCGGGGACGGTCCAGCACGGTGGCACATGCGGCCAGGACATCGTCGACCCTTATGGCGTCCATGTAGAACAGGTCCGTGCGCCGGAACCGGCGGCGATCTGGTTCCGGCGCGCGCCGCTGAACGGCCACGTGGCGAGGCCCATACGGACCGTTGCGTTCATGGGCCATGGGGCCAAACAGCCCGACAGACGGGGTGCCCGCGGCCACCGCGATATGCAGCGGACCGGTGTCGGACGCCACAAACAGACGGGCCCGGCGGACGAGGGCCGCCAGTTGCGTGAGGGTCGTGTCCGGGACGATCCGGGCGTGGCCGCCCGAACCGCCTGCGACCCCTTCGGCCATGGAGCGTTCGGCAGCCCCCGCCCACACGACGAGCGACGGTAGTCGCCGCTGTTCGCCCAGGGTTCGAGCCACAGCGGCAAAGCGCTCCGGCGGCCAAAGCTTCGACGGCCATCCGGCCCCGGGATTGATGATGACGAAATCCCCGGCCACGCCGCCGGCTGCCAGATAATCGTGGGCCCATTTTCTGTCCGCGGAACGTTCGGGCAGATCAAATCGCACGTCGGGGCGTTGGATTCCCAACGGCGCCAGCAATTCCAGGTTTCGCTCGACGATATGCATCTTGCGGGGCCGCACGCACAGGGTATTGAGCCACTCGCTCATTTCCCGCCCGGCGGCGCCGGCAAAACCGATGCGGACCGGCGAACCGGACAAGCGTGCCGCCACGGCGCTTTTGAACAGCCCTTGCACGTCGATCGCGATATCGAAATTCAACGCGCAAAGCTGCCGGCGGACGTGGAGCACCGATCGAGGCGACTTGAGCCAGCCGCGTGGAATCCGAACCAGCCGATCCAGGGCAGAATGGCCTTCCAGCAGGTCTCCGGCGCGTCCTTCAACGATCCAGGCCAGAAATGCCAGCGGCAAACGCTCGCGCAACGCGCACAGCACGGGCAGCGTGTGGACGACATCGCCAATTGCGCTGAGCCGTACAATGAGAATGCGAGGCGCGTCGGAGGAATCCGCGATGAGAACGGGCTGCCGGTGCATCAGAAGCAGGACTTCCAGAGGTCATCGCACAAATGGGGGAGGCCCGCGCTGACGTGCCTCCCTGCACGCGCGCCGAGCATGATAACGGTCCGCGTTTGTGCTACCAATAGAAGTTCGATTTCCGTCCCTTCGAACTGCTCGCATGACCGCCACTTCGTACCAGCTCATCGATTTCGGCCGAGGGCGGAAACTGGAGAGATTCGGGCCCTATCTGCTCGACCGGCCCTGCCCCTCGGCCCATGGGCCGTACCGGCAACCGCAGGCGTGGCGGCATGCCGACGCGCGCTACCAACGCCAGCGGGCGGGCAACGGCCGATGGACCGGCGAGCTGCCCCGGCAGTGGAACGTGGCCTTTGGGCGCATCGTGTTGTGTCTGAAACCGAACCGTTTCGGCCACCTGGGCGTCTTTCCCGAGCAATTGCCCAATTGGACCTGGTTAGCCCGCAACATTCCCCCAAGCATCCAGGAGTTCAAGTTGCTGAACCTGTTTGCCTATACCGGCGCGTCGACACTGGCGGCCGCCGGCGCCGGCGCCCGCGTGGTGCACGTGGACTCGGCCCGCAATATCGTGGCTCGCGCGCGGCAAAACGCCCGCCTGTCGGAGCTCGGTCAGGCGCCCATCCGCTGGATCGTGGAAGATGCCGCCACGTTCGTGAAGCGGGAAATTCGCCGCGGAAATCGCTATCATGGTCTTGTGCTCGATCCGCCGTCCTACGGCCACGGTCCCCAGGGACAGCCCTGGAAAATCGACGAGCACCTGCGCCCACTGTTGGAATCGGCCAGTGAGATGCTCACGCAGCCGCCCGAGCTGCTGATGTTGACGTGCCATTCGCCGGGGTTTGCCTGCGCAGCGTTGCAGCACCTGTTGGCCCAGCTCGTACCGCCAGACCGGCGCAACCAAACGGAAGCCGGGCCCCTGGAGATGGGCACCACCGGCGGTTGGACGCTTCCCTGCGGATGGTTTGCGCGGTGGTCGGCAACCGATGCCGAGACTGGCGATTCGCGTTCGTTGCCCGACGGCTGAATTTGCCGAGACGGCGTATCCGGCGGGGCGGAAGCCGGGGCTCCGGCGCCGAGCTGGATCGCTGGCGGCCGGACCCACGCCACCGCTCGCGCCGATTGGCGAGCGTATGAGGCATTCCACTGATGACGTACCAGCAAATCACCAGTCGCACAAACCAGCATGTCAAGCAGGCCGTTCGTCTCCGCGAACGAAAGGCACGACGTCAGTGGCACCGAACCCTGATCGACGGCTTTCGCGAGCTGCGGCAGGCCGTCGAGGCCGGCGTTCGTCTGCCGGAGGTCTTCGTCTGCCCGAAATTGGTGCTGGACGCAGAGAGCCGGCACTGGATCGATCAACTTGCCTCGCGTGCAACGCTCTACGAGGTGACCGAGGACGTGTTTGCCAAACTGGCCTTCGGAGACCGCACGGAAGGTATCCTGGCCGTGGCGGAACCACCTTCGCGCGGCCTTGCTGACCTGCCCGCGCCGGGCGGAGGCCTTGTTGCCGTCATGGAAAGCGTCGAGAAGCCGGGCAACCTCGGTGCACTGCTGCGGGCGGCCGATGCCGCCGGCGTGGCGGCCGTGGTTGCGGCGGATCCGCGGACCGATCTGTATAACCCAGCGGCGATTCGGGCCAGCCTGGGAGTTATTTTTCGCATGGCGGTTTGCCAGGCGTCCAGCGACGATACCTTGTCGTGGATCGAGAGCCACAAACTGCAACTGGTCGCGGCGGATCCGGCGGGTGCCGTTTTCCCCTGGGAATTGGACCTCACACGACCTACGGCCGTGGTCTTTGGTAGCGAATCCGACGGACTCGGTTCACTCTGGAAACACCACGCGGACGCGCCCATGGCCATTCCCATGTGCGGCGCGGCCGACAGCCTCAACGTGGCATCTGCGGCGGCGGTCGTCTTCTACGAAGCGCTTCGGCAACGCCAGCAGGCGGCCGCGTCGGCCGGTCCGATGTAACGAACGCTCCGCGATCCAGTCCCGCTTCACGCCGGTCCGTTCACCGTTCCAGGTTGTGGGCCGCGGTGAGTGTGTTGTACAGCAGCATCGTGACCGTCAACGGTCCGACGCCTCCCGGAACGGGTGTGATCCAACTTGCGACTTCACGGACCTCTTCAAACGCAACGTCCCCGGTCAGCCCATGTGGCGTGCGATTGATGCCCACGTCAACCACCACGGCGCCCGGTCGCACCATGTCGGCCCTCAAAAAACCCGGCCGTCCGATGGCCATCACCACAATGTCCGCCTGCCGCGTAAACTGCTCGACCAAATCGGTCCGGCTGTGGCACAGCGTGACGGTTGCGTCGGCCAGCGTCCCCTTCTGCGCGAGCATGATCGCCAGAGGCTTGCCGACGATTTCGCTGCGCCCCACGATCACCACGTGCTTTCCCGAAGTGGCGACTCCATAACGCATCAGCAATTGCCGCACGCCGTGAGGTGTGCAGGGAAGGAAACGCGGTCGTCCCTGTACCATCAGCCCCACGTTTTCAGGATGGAAGGCATCGACGTCCTTGCCCGGATGCAGGGCGCTTACCACCCGCTGCGGATCGATGTGTCCGGGCAACGGCGTCTGCACGAGAATGCCGTGCACGGCACGGTCCTTGTTCAACTTGGCCAGCAACGTCAGCAGTTCTTCCTGGTCAATGTCGACCGGCAGTCGGTGCAGTTGGCTCTCAATGCCGACCTGTTCACAAGCCCGGCGTTTGTTGCGCACGTACACTTCGCTTGGCGGATCGTCGCCCACGAGTATCGCGGCCAGGCAGGGCACTGACGCGTTGTTCTGAATGAAGTCGACGACGTCTTCGGCAATCTCAGCCCGAATCGTCTGCGCCAGTGACTTACCGTCGAGAAGCTTGGCCGTCATAACCGTCCGCTGCGACAAGATGGATACGGAGTTCCGACGGTGCCTATTCTATCGACGCCGGTCAGGGATCCAAATGGCCGCGCGGAACAGCCGTACGCGCCGCGGTGGGATAGACCATCACAGGCCCGTTCCCGACAACGATCCCACTTGCAGCCAGCCCACTTGCAGCAACGCGTGCAGTGCCAGGCACGAGTACACGCCGGCCAGGCAGTCGTCGGCCATGATGCCCCACCCGCCGGGCAGCTGTTCCAGATACTGGGCCGGAAGCGGCTTGGTGATGTCAAACAACCGATTCAAGGCCAGCCCCGACAGCACCACGGTGGGGGTCAGCAACGGGACCAGGTAGAACGTCATCGGCACGCTCACGATCTCGTCCCACACGATGGCAGAAGGGTCCTTCTGTTGCCATGCTCGCCGAGCACGATCGGACAGCAGGACGCCCCCGGCGACCAAGCCGAGAATCGTGGCGCCTTGGATCCCAGGTGTCCAACCGGAAATCCCCCAGGCCAGTGGCATCCCCCACACGACCGCGGCCGCCGTTCCCGGAGCAGGCACGACGACGCCCAGCCCCAGGCCAGTCGCCAAACAGACGCACAACCGTTCGAAGGTCGAGCGCGTACCGGCCGAATCGATCTGCCCCGGGGAATCGATCATGGCCGTGATGCTATCGGGCACCGACGCCGAATACAACGCTGCCGGTGCCTAATGCGGCGCCCGGTGATCGTTGCGGAACCTCGCCAATCCGTACACCTTGGGCGCGCCGGAGGCGAGCCGGACCACAACGAAGGACGAAGAAGCGTTCCGACAGGTGATATTGCCCGCGTCGGCCGGGCTCGCTAGATACGCGTTGACCCCCCAGTCGGGAATCATGATAATAGTGCGTAGAATAGTGATGATTCAGCGGAGAAGCACGCCGCAGCGGCCTGCGGGCAGCTACCGCTTGGGTGCGCGGCACGGGTGGCCTGCCATTGTTCGGTGGTCCGCCCGATCGATGATCCGCAAGCCGGCAAAAGGGGGCGAGGAGCGACGGGCGTGAAGAAGCAAGCCGCGGAAAACGAAAAGCCAAGTCCCGTCGAACGGATCAAGGAGGCCAGCAACTATCTGCGCGGATCGATCGCCGAGGAGCTGGTCGACGGTCGGGATCTGTTTGGCAAAGAGAGCATCCAGCTTCTCAAGCACCATGGAACGTACCAGCAGGACGATCGCGACGCGCGGGGCAAGAAGGCGGGTTCGTCGGGAAAGTCGGCCAAGCAATACATCTTCATGGTGCGGACCAAGATCCCGGGCGGCAGACTGACGAGCGATCAGTTGTCGGCCGAGCTTGATCTGTCAGACGAAGTGGCCAACGGCACGCTTCGGATCACGACACGCCAGGGGTTGCAACTGCACGGCGTACTGAAGCGGAATCTCAAGCAGGCGATTCACCGGATCAACGAGGTACAGCTATCGACTTTGGCGGCCTGCGGCGACGTTGAGCGCAACGTGATGTGCTGCCCGGCTCCCCATCATCGCGACCCGGTGCATCAACAGATGCAGCAGCTGGCCGATCGATTGGCGGAGCATTTGTGCCCTCGCACCCGCGCGTACCACGAACTGTGGCTGACCGACCCCGATACGGGTGAACGACAATTGGTGGGAGGGACCAAGAACGGCGAGTCCGTGGAACCGATCTACGGTCCTACGTACCTGCCGCGAAAATTCAAAACGGCCATCGGTCTGGCCGGTGACAATTGCGTCGATTTGTATGCCAACGACCTCGGTTTGTTAGCCGTGTGCCGCGAATACAAGATCATTGGGTACAACGTGCTGGTGGGCGGTGGGATGGGCGTCACGCCGTCGGCGAAGAAGACATTTCCCGCGCTGGCCAAGCGATTGTGTTTCGTTCGGCCCGAAGAGGTGATCGACGTGGCTACGGCCGTCGTCAAGGTCCAGCGGGATTTTGGCAACCGGCAGGACCGCAAGGTCGCCCGCTTGAAGTATCTGATCGCCAATTGGGGCTTAGGCGCGTTTAAGAGCAAGGTCGAGGAATACTATGGACAACCGCTGGCCGAACCGCTCGAGGACGACGTGTGGGGTTTCGACGACCACATCGGCTGGCACGAGCAGGGCGACGGCCGCTGGTACTATGGCTTGAACGTCGAGAACGGCCGCATTAAGGATGCGGAAGACTTCCGGTTAAAAACGGCGCTGCGCGAAATTTGCAAAACCTTACGGCCCGGTTTCCGGCTCACGGCGCATCAAAGCATCTTGTTCACGGACGTCCAGGACCAGCAGAAGTCTGTGCTGGAAGATATTCTGCGCAGCCATGGCGTCCCTTTTTCCGACGAGATCTCCGCGGTCAGGCGGTGGTCGATGGCGTGCCCGGCGATGCCTACCTGCGGGCTGGCGATCACCGAAAGTGAGCGGTTTTTGCCTCAACTGATTGACGACGTGGAGCGTGAACTGGCACGGCTCGGCCTTGGTTCGGAGGTGTTTACAATTCGGATGACCGGATGCCCGAACGGGTGTGCGCGACCGTACAACAGCGACATCGGTTTGGTGGGCAAGGCCAAGGGCAAATACACCGTTTTTCTGGGCGGCCGTCTGCTGGGAGATCGATTGAATTTCGTGTACCAGGACCTGGTGTCGGCGGACCAGATCGTCGATTGCCTGAAGCCGGTGTTCGTCCACTTCAAACAGGCCCGGCAGCCCGGCGAAACGCTGGGCGAATTCTGCGCCCGCCTCGGTGCGGACGGGCTACGCGCCTGGAGCCGGCAATACGCGGGCGTCTCGGGCGGCGAATAACGACCGGCTTTCGGACCACCGCGCGGCACGAAGGCGGCACGCTGCCGCGCCACGAAACGGACACTCCGGCAGCCGCGCTGGTGAGCCCACGTTCGCGCGAGATGCCGCTACGCGTCGGCCGCGGCAGCCTGCTCCGGCACCGATTCTCGTAACGCGCCGGCCGGCCCACGCCGGTCGCGTAGCGATTCGAAATCGACAAACGCCGCGGTGGCGACGAGCATCATCATTGAAAAAACAATCAACCCCGTGAGCAGCGCCGTCGCGCACCACATGGGAACCGCCACCGCCAACAGCAGTGGGCGGGCCAGTCGATTCCAAATCAACAGCGGAAACGCCAGTTCGAACAACGTGATGCCGTGCGTCCAGGCGTTCACCAGATAGATTTGCCGACTGAGCAGAGGCGTCAGGTCCACGAGACGCGATTCGGGCTTGGCCGCCAACCACCACACGGCGTCGCCTGCCCACCACGTGTCGCTGGGTTCGGCCACCTTGGCGATGCCCATCATCAGGTACACGACACAGATGTGCACTTGGATCAGCCGGATCGACACCCGGGCGGACACCAGCCGCCGCGGCGCCTGGACAGGCAGGGTCGGCGCGTCGCGCGAGGCGCGGTGGCGGGCCCACCAGGCATCGACTGACAGGCATGCGCCGCAGGGGCCCAGGCAGAGATAGAACAGAACCATACTCAGTATCGGCTCCGCCTGGCCCGTCAGCATGGGACCGCGATGGACGGTCGAAAGCACCACGATCAACGATGCGACGGCCATGACCCGCGTGAACCAACCGAGCGTGAACGCCAGCAACACCACCACGCCCAGGGCGTGCATCGCCAGCAGTTCGGCGGGCGAGGAAAAATAACGAAAATAGGACCACGTGGTGCTGTCCGGACCCAGCAGCCGCGCAACGGTGTCCGGCGGCAGCAGACCGGACGGGCCGAAAAAGCGGGTCAGATCGGGCGTGTAGCTGAGCAGCCATACGAGCGCGGTCGCCCCGGTGGCGATGCGGATGGCTCCCAGCACGTACGGATCGGCCGGCGTATACCAGAACGCGTTCCAGCCGGCACCGAATCGGTGTACGAGTTCGCGGAAATAGTGCCGCACCGCTTCCATCATGGCGTCGAACGATCGTCGGCAGCAGGAGCCGTTTCCCCCGCGCCGGCTACTTTGACAAGAATCAAATCATTCCCATCCACCTTGATGTCGGCCTCGTAGGCGGTGCCGTAACGTCGCGGCAGGAAGGGGTCACGGTCGCCCGGATCGACCGAACCTGCGTCGGCCATCGTCAGAAGATAATGCCGGCGGCAGCGGAAGCGGTGCCGTCCGGCCTCAATTCCGTGCTCGCGCAGCATCCCGCGGGCGATTGCCGCGGGCAATTCGCTTTCCATCCTTTCTTCGTCCATCAGAATGGCCATCGTACGCGTCAGGTTGTGGTAGCGATTGCGTCGCAGCGGAAAGCGAATCGAGCTGTCGGGCAGGGTCAACGTATCGGCGTCGGGCGAGGTCTGCCCATTCCAGTTGAGTTCAATCTCCACGAAATGATCCGTATCCAGCTCCGTGGCGTAGGTCAGCTGGTAGTTGTATCCCAGGTCCATGTTCAATAATTGAAGGTATTGCCTCACGAACGGCGTGCGCCGCAAACCGCGCCGCAGCGCGGATACGGGCCGGGCATTGGAGACGACCGCCACGAACAGGGCGAACAGGTGCAGAAACAACAGGAAAGAGATGGTCGTTCGGAGGCCCGCCGATAGCGGCGGTTCCGTCGGACGCGACGTGGAATGGTGCGGCGAACCCATACCGAAATCGTACTCCCAGAGACGGCCACTGCGGCGCGCCCGTTTCGCATGTTCTACCGAATCTGCCAACCGGCAGCGACCGCCGGCGCAAAAAAAGAACCGGGCCTCGTTCAAGACCCGGCTCGGGCATTGTCTTGTCCACCCAGTTGCCGCCCTCGGACTGTGTCAACGGCCATGAAGGCCTGATGCACGCTCGCGACGCGGTGGCGATGCCAGTAGGTTTCGGCTGACAAAGCGGTTGCCACGCGGTTCGAATGGGTCGTTCAACTTTGAACCGCGCGTCGTACCTTTCAACGTCACCTTAGGCGGCTGGCGCCGGTTCCGGTGCGGCCGGAGCAGCGGGCTCGGCGGCCGAAGCGGGAGCCTCTCCTGCACATCCGTTACCATGACATCCGTTGCCATAGCATCCGTGGCAGGCGTCGTAGCCGTGACAACGACGATGACGACGGAACAAACCGTGGCAGCGGCGACGACCGTGGCACCGACGGCCAAAGCATCCGTTACACCCGTGGCAGGCGTTGTCACCGCCGTGGCAGGCCGCATGGCATCCGCCGCCATCACAGCCGTGACATCCATGGCCTCCGTGGCAGCCGTGTCCGGCCACCGCCTGCTTCTCACCGCCCACCAGGGCGAGACCGACCACCGCGAGGAAAATCGCGATGCCAATTACCAACGAACGATTCATACCGAAGTCCTCCAATGCAAACACGACTCACGCGGAAAACAAAAAAACAAAACCCGTTACCGTCGTTCTGGATGCGGACAACCGATCGAGACGGCGATCGACCGGGTACCCTATGAAAAACGGATAAACCGAATCGAGTTTGTCAATCCGGGTTTCCGAGAGTTTTCGAACCAATGTTGTCGAATACGTAAGGAGGGAGGATTCTGATGTCTAGGTCGTTAAATTAACATGGATGGTTTTTCTGTCAACCGGCAGGCAGAAGAAATTTGCCAGCGACGGGATAGACTGGAGCGTGAATACGGCGATCGGACGCGTATTCAAGCGTAGGTCAGAGATGACCCTGGTTGCTGGGGAGCGGGCAAGTTTTTTGGCCGGCGAGGCGGCCGGGCGCGGGACGCACGGGCAGCGCGTGCAAGAAAAAAATCCGCCAATTTGTCGGTCAGCGGGCCGGAAGTGGTTCGGTGGTCGATCGCGCGCCCGGCAACAGCGTATGCCAGGCTCGGTCCCGTTCGTTCCGCGCCGTGTGCCGGGCGCGGTACCCGCTTGTCAGCGCGGTCCCGACTGAAACGGGTCGCTCGGTTTGCGCGCCTGTTCGGCCGGTGGCGATGTGCGGCGGACCGCTTCTTCTTCGACAATTCGCCGCTGACTCACGAGGGCCTCGCGGTCCTCGAAGTTCAGTTCGATCGGAGGGCGATCGCCGAAGACCTTGGCCGTCATGCCCGCGATCCGCCACCGACCGTCCGACTTGCGGACCAGCCACACGATCTCGTCGGTCTGGGATTCGCCATCGGGAGCGGTGTCGGTCCATGACGAGGCGACGCGTGCTGTGTTGGCGTCCAACGGCTGGACTCCGCCTACCTGAAACGACGCCGTGTCGCTGCCCGGCGGCGCTACGACCATGCCGACCTCGTGCGTCGTCTCTCGCGCCAGGGGCGTGAGCAGATGACCGGCGCCCGCGTCGTCTCCCCGCTTGACGGCTTCCAAAAACAACTGCACGGCCTGATCAGGCGCCGAGGCCACCGGTTCGGGGGCCGTGTTTTTTGAGGGGCCGCTTTGGGGACCGGCATCGCTGCCGCACCCCACAGACAGGGACAAAACCAGGCACAGCAGCAGTCGCCGGCAATTGCTCGCACGCATGGATTCTCTCTCCGCAAAGACGCAATGAGTCTTCGAAATCTCGTGAGCGCACCGGCGCCCCGTGCTGTCCGCAGAGGTCCGTTGGATCACGGGAGGCCACCACCGGGTTGGGTCAATTGCTGTTGCGCGGCTCCGCGAACGTCCACAGGCCCCGCGCGACCAAAGCCATGCGTGGCAGCACCAAACCGCAGCCGGCAAGGGCAAGGTCGAGAAGTCTCCCAGGAACCGGCAAACGGGTCAAGATAAGTTGGGCAAGGGCGGCAAGGGCCAGGGCGAAGACGTGATTAGCCGGCCCGGAGTCCGCGATCGACGGCATCCTGATCGCGGCTGTAGACTGCCAGGGTTGCTTCGAGTTTTTCCGTCTGGATCCGCCACACCGGCCGATCATCGGTGTGGGCATTACAGTGGGCGACCATCAGGCGGTAGAGAAACTTGAACACATGCCGGGGCACGCGGAGCGTGCGGAATGCGTCGATCAGACGCGTTTCGGTGACCGATTCGTCGAACAGGTTGCGCAGCGTCGGCGCGGCACCCTCGCCGGCGCAAGCTCGGAGACGGGCGGCCGCCACATCGTAGAGGGCTTCTCCGGTCCATTCCAGCGAGGGGACCAGGTTTTGTTTGTCGAGTCGTGCCCGCTGGTAGAAATCGCGGTCCTCGCGTTCCAGGTACGTCGACAGTTCCACAGGCAGCAGCAGCTTGATGCCCATTCCCGGGTGTTTCAGAAACTTGTTGTCCAGCATCGACCACACCAGCGATCGCATTCTTTCGGCCGATCCGTTGATCAGATGGGGTTCGTCCACGCGATCTACGAGCACGATAATTCCCCGGTATCCGAACGCATCGAGGACATTCTGAAATTTCATCAGCATTTCATAGCGGTCGTCGGTGCGCTGTTTGGTCGGCAGCGGTTGACCGCTGATTTCGGCGGCCGTGAATCGCATCAGCACCTTGCGCAATGCGGAGATGCCTCGCGTCCCGACGCGCACCTGCCGGACCACGCCGCGCGCCACCCAGAATCGGTGCCACGATCGTACCAGCCACGGCACCCAGGATGCACCGGCCAGCACGTACGGCCAAGGAGTGGCGAGCCAATTCCAGTTTTCCGTGACCACGACCGCGGCGGCCACGAGCCCCACGCCGAGCACACCGACGAACCGGTCCCACCACGAGTGCCAGACGCGGAACCGGAGCTTGCGGCGCAGCCGCGCCCAGCGGGCAGGAAAGGTTTCCGCCATGGATTGATCGTAACAGGCTGCCAGCAGCAGCAGGTCACGAGCCTGTGAGCGGTCCAGTCGCCGCGCCCGCCAGGCCTCGATTCTTTGTCCCCATCGGGCACCGGGTTTGCCGGGGTCCAGAAGTTCACTGACCAGGGCGGTCACGCCGAGCGACAGGATGGCATCCATGTGATCCCACAACTTCCATTGGTCCAGGACGCGGCGCGACGCCTTGGCCCGCAAACCCAGTTTCTCGACAAACCGATCCAAAAACGGATTGAAATCATCGTACTCAATGATAAAAACGCGCTGGGCTGGGTTTGTGCTGTTGTGGCTTTCCAGGTGCCGAACCATCTGCAGTCGCATGGCTGTCTTGCCCGCGCCCTTCTCTCCCAGCACGATCGACGTCGCGGGTTCCAACGGATCGCCGTACACCTTGTCCCAGCTCGGATGATAGGTACATGCGATGCAGTGATCCTTGAAAACCGGATCGGTCTGCGCGTCTTCGTCGGCGAACGGATTGGTGGCGATCCCGTGGTGAGCAAGAAAGTCGTGAATTCTCATGATGTGGATCGCCGCCGGCAGTGGGTCGGGTGACAATAGATCAACATGGTTGCGCAGCAGCCGCGGTCACGGATTTCTCCCGGGCCTTGGCGGGAAGCCTGCGGTGGGCGGCGGGGATGTTGCGGCGACTCCGGAGCCGATTTCAGAACCGGGTATTTATTTCGCACCTGACATTGCTGTCATATTTCCCGGTCATGGAGCGGTTCCATGGAGTTGTGAGACCGCTTGACCCTGAGAATCATGCGCGCACCGCGCTGGCATGTTACGGCGTACAACTCTATAAGTATAGCTCCTTCTGCATGTCTGGCGACGCGGTGCAAACGCCGCGCGGTTGTCGGCCGACGGCGCTGGCCGACGCGGTTCGTCGGGCCGGAATCGAGAGACGGACGATGGGTTCCGGGGGTCTCGCGCCGCGAGGTTGAGTCACGCTGGGGCCTTCCTACAATGGTCGCATGTCTGTGGACGGGAGACTGCGTGTCGGCATTGTCGGACTGGGCGCCAACACCGCCCTGCGCCACGTTCCGGGGCTCCGCGCATGCCGGGACGTCGAGATCGTCGCGGTGTGCAACCGCCGGAAGGAGTCTACCGAGGCCGCGGCCAGGAAATTCGACGTTCCCCGCACGTTCGAGAGATGGCAGGACCTGGTCGAAGACCCGGCCATCGACGCGGTCGTGATCGGCACCTGGCCGTACCTGCATTGCCCGATCACGGTGCGGGCCCTTGCCGCCGGCAAGCACGTATTGACCGAAGCCCGCATGGCCCGCGATCTGCATGAAGCGCGGCGGATGGAGCAAGCCCGCCGGGCCCACCCCCATTTGGTCGCACAGATTGTTCCCAGCCCACTGGGCCTGCGCGCCGAATCCTATGTGCGGGAACGGCTCGACGATGGGTGGATCGGCCAGTTGCGCGAAGTGGTCGTGTTGGGCGTGGCGGATGCGTTCGCCGACCCCGATTCGCCGCTGCATTGGCGGCAGCAGAAGTGTTACAGCGGAAAGAACATGCTCGCCCTGGGCATCCTGCACGAAACGCTGCTCCGTTGGATGGGCGACCCCGTATCCGTTTTCGCGCAGACGCAATTGTTTACTGCCGAGCGACGCGACGCGGAAAGGAAAGACGTTTACCCCGTCGAACTGCCGGACAGTGTCGTCGTCACGACGCGATACGCGCATGATGCCCACGGGCTGTATCACCTGAGCGGTGCGGTACACTTTGGCCCGGGCATGCAGATCCATCTGTACGGCAGCGAAGGAACGCTGAAATATCATCTGGCTCCCGAAGACCGCCTGCTGGCGGGACGCCGGGGAGACGAAACGCTGCGCGAAGTTAAGATTCCCTCCTCCGGCGCCGGTGGCTGGCGAGTCGAAGCGGACTTTGTCGATGCCATCCGGCTGGGCACGCCCGTGACGCGGACGGACTTTGCGACGGGTGTGCGTTACATGGAATTCACCGAAGCCGTTGCACGCAGCGCCGAGCGGGGGCAGCCCGTCGCGCTGCCCTTGCCCTAGTCCGTCCCCGTGACGGTGACCCCCTGAAGCAACGGCCCCGGGAAGGGACGCATGGAATACCTTGTTCCCGAAGCCTGGTTTGCCGGACGGGCCACGGCCGTATTGATGCTGGTGGTGGTGGTGGCGATTGTGGCGCTGGTCAAGGGAGCGGACCTGGTGGTTGACGGCGCGTCAGGCATGGCCTATCGCCTGGGAATCTCGAAGATCATCGTCGGCGCTACGGTGGTTTCGTTGGGAACGACCAGTCCGGAAGCCGCCGTTTCGGTCATGGCGGCGTGGTCCGGCGAACCGGGCCTGGCGCTGGGCAATGCCGTGGGTTCGGTACTGGCCGACACGGGGTTGATTTTCGGAATAGCCTGTCTGACGACCCTGTTGCCGGCGGACCGGTTCGTACTGACCCGGCAAGGCTGGGTCCAGTTCGGGGTCTCCGCGTTGCTGGCCCTGTTGTGTTACGCGGCGTGGGTGCGGGCAGGCGACGATGCGGCCCTGGGGCGGCCCGTCGGATTGTTGATGTTGACGTTGCTGGCCGTCTACCTGACGCTGTCGGTGCGCTGGAGCCGTCAACACCCGCGCGCGGAACCTTTTCAACTGCCCGACGACGTAACGGATGAAACGCTCGTCATCGGAGAACTCCCGCGGCAAGAACTCGGCCAACCCATTGCCAGGCTGCTGGCACTGGTGGCGGCGGGATTGCTGGTCGTGCTGTTTTCCAGCCGGTGCCTGGTCTGTTCGGCCAGCGAGATCGCCCACCGCTGGGGCGTTCCCGAAGTGGTCATTGCGGCCACGTTGGTCGCCATCGGCACATCCCTGCCGGAATTCGCGACCGCCATGGCCAGTATCCGCAAGAAACACAAGGAGTTGCTGGTGGGCAACGTGATTGGAGCGGACATCCTGAACGTCCTGTTCGTGATCGGGGCGTCCGCCACCGCGGCACCGCTTCCGGTACTCGAACCCGCGGCGAGCCACCCGGCGATCTTTCTATGGCTGCACCTTCCCGCGTTGTTGATCATCCTGACGCTGTTTCGCGTGTTTATTCATCGCGCGGTGTCGGCCGGATCATTCTCGCGGTGGATGGGAGCGCCGCTGGTCGCCATCTACGTCACCTACGTCGTACTGCAGTATGCCGTGTCGCTATGATGGTCGCACGGCCATCGCGGCGACCGGGCATGACGGCCGAATCCCCGCGCGCAGCGGCCAAATACGGGCCGCGGGAAGCTGGCCCTCAATTCCGGTTGGTCGG
>Ga0315534_1000290_pt1 | contig 33404 bp, 39 predicted proteins | sample SalMarSW160240MG_FD_203094 | JGI IMG/M metagenome (GOLD analysis project Ga0315534, IMG submission 203094) | Salt marsh sediment microbial communities from the Plum Island Ecosystem LTER, Massachusetts, United States - Salt Marsh Sediment SW1602-40 ...
GAGATACAGGATACTATACTAGATTGGTAAAAGTACTTAAACTGGATAGAATATTATCAATACCTGTTGTTGTAGGAGATGGATGACATATGTCTCTTGGTTCTACACATCATTTAACTCACTTACGTAAAAAAGAAATTTATTCTGAGATATTTTCTATTCTCTAACCTGGAGGTATTTTTTGCAATCTAGATCATATTTCATCAAGTTCAATAAAACTAAAACAGTATTTTCGAAAAGCAATGAAAAGAAAACCTGTAAATACAGAACATGAAAAAAGACTATCCAACCTAAACGTTCAGATTAGATGGCTTAAAGAAATTGGTTATGTTGATGTTGATTGTTATTGGAAATGGTTAGAATTTGCATTATTGATAGGATTCAAAATGGATAAAAATCCATGACGTTTATCACAACAAAATTAATAGCTTTGGTTTAATTATTGATCTAAAGTGTAAGATTATTTTATTTGATTACTAACTCTTTACAACAACCTAATTTTCTAAATTCAATATACTTATTATTCAAAATTAATATATAGTATTATGGGTGCAGTATTTAGACCTAAAGATATCAATTGGTACAATAAAATAATAGGAAATTCATTAAAGGACCTAAGTCCTGATATCAAAGATGATGTAGTGAATTTGCTAAGTTCAAACTTTGGAGAAAATTCAGAAAGAAAACTTAGGGAAATACTCGGAGACACGAAAACAGAGAAATTGCTGTCTGAACTAAAAAAAAATATCAATATTTTAGATGAAAATGAAAGAGATGATTTAAAAAGTATTTTTAAGAATTCTTTTACATTTGATTAGTTATAATGTGATTGCTTAGAAATCGTTCACTATTAATTAAATAAGAGTTATTTCTAGTATAAAAAATAATTGCTTCCATTGCTTTTTGAATTTATATAGTAAACAACTTGATCCGGTTATGTTAATTAAAGATAATATTTACCTCCTTTAACCAAGTAATTATTATTTACTATATTATTATATCTAGACACAAATAATTGTATCCATTTGTATACATTAACTAGATTACTGTCACATTTTTTGAATACATTGATAATAGTCATCAAAACTTCTATTCTATCTTCCAAATACTGATTTACTTTTTTCATTAAACTTCTCTGAAATGGCTAATACTTATGTTTTAATCCAATAATAACATCTACTTCATCATAATGCCTATCTATATGTAAACTGTATGGTTTCTATATTTTTGAGCCAGCGATCTGATGTATTTTATGTAACAAGCATGTTTCTCTCTGAAATGTATATATTCCCATATAGAAATATAATGGTTCAATTCAGAACCATAACCATAATTATTGAGTAGATTATGACGATTTTTACTCTTATTTGAGGATTCGTACCTTTGAATCCAGTTCTATACATACACGTAATCCACTTTCTTATCTCTAAATATGTTTAATGCTTGATATGTATTTCTAATACTCATACCAAGAAAATATAGATATAAAGAATAGACAACAGTAAAGGTATAGGTTTTATTTCTTCATTTACTCTTCGTAGCTTATTTAGAACATCATCTGCTAGCTTTTAAAGCTTAATTTAAGAACATACAAGATATCTGTTCTCTAAGTACATCTATAGGCGAGTTGATATAGCATATTAAATCTTAGTTCATAATAGATTCGTTACCATTAGAATATATCTCAAGAATTGTACCATAGTATTGTTGTAAGTATTGTTATATCAGATACTTGTCTAATATTAATTATAAAAGCAAAAAAGATAATTCAAGATCTTATAAATATGTTAGAACATGAGGAAAACATCTTGTTATTGTTATAGTAATATAACTTATATTATGACATGTCTTTTTTCATTAATATTTATTCTAAAAATACATTGTAAAATATTAAATAGAACATAACAATACATTAATTCTATTAAATTATTATCAGTAAATTTGCAAAAATTAAGAATTTTTGTTTCAATTTATTGCTTCTTAAAAATGTAATTTACTATTCAAGTATAGTATAAAACTTCTATCCAAACTTTATTAAGTCCAAGCCTTCAACTATTAATTTATTATGTCATTCTTTGGTGTTGATACTTTGGGCGGATTGACTGAAAAATTAAAACAATTAATTGATGATACTCAAGTTCAATATGAGTCATTAATAGATTCTACACAGCTTTATAAACAAGGTAAAATGAATGAAAAGGAATATTTTGCAAGTGTAGGTAAATATCTTATAGCAAGCTCTGCACTAAATTTTTTAGCTATTAAAGTAATATTGGAATTGAAATCAGCTTTTGATAAAGGTTCTTCAATAAAGAGTTCAACTGGAGGATTCTTCGATCCTTCTCCTAAAGGGTCTTCCGATTTCGGAATTGGAGGATTTGTTAGTGGAGGTGGTAATATAGGACCGAATCCTATTTCGGAAAATTCCTCAAATTCTAGAATAGAACCTGATAGAATTCCAGTAGATACTGAATTTCAGGGATCTAAAGATAGAGATCCCAAGAAACTAAAAAATTGTATTGTATGTGGTAAATCTAATCCAATTAAAGCAAAATTTTGTAGTAAATGTGGGAATTCGCAATAATTAAAAATAACAAATGATATAATCGAGATTATTATGAAGGTATTTAATGGTAAATCTGCCACCGAAGAATATATGTCTACACACTCACTTACCTTTTCTACTCCTGAAATGACATTAAAGAAGTTTGTGTTATGGTTATCTGAACTTACGGAATTTAAAGGAGAACAGCTGCCTAGAATAATGCTTTTTTTAGAAACTAAAGAAATTCCACAAAATAGCGAATTAAATAATAATGTTGATATCTATACCAAATTACTGCCTGATGTTGACGAAACATTTCGACCTACAGGTGCAATCACAGACATGTTTACATCTACTTCAATATCTCCTGATTCGCACGAGAAGAATAATAATCAAGTTTTGGAAAAATCAAGGATTAATGATTCTAATTTAGATTCAGAATACGATGAATCAAAATTTTGTATTGAATGTGGTACTAAAATCAACTACAATTCTAAATTTTGCATAAAATGTGGTACAAAACAATAAAATTATTTAAACATTAAAAAATATCCAAAATTTTCTTTGATTTCATTTCTTGGACTTTTCTTTAATTATTAAATAACAATCATTACAAATAAGTTTAGAAAAAATATAATTCAATGAATGAATCCTTGTTTTTCCACATTTTTGACATTGCTGCATAATTATAAATAAATATATGATACTAAACCTGTTTTAAACATACTTTTTTCTAATTAATTGTTAATGACAATACGACCAAAAATATATAATATTAATATTCTTCATCAAATTCATCATTATTTTCTTCCTCTACTTCATCTAAGTCATCATCAAATTCTTCTCTCTCTTCAGCAGTTTTATAAGGAAGATCGGCTTCTCCAATAACACTACAAACTGGACATTTAAATTCTGTAGTTTGTCCCTCTAGATCTAGTAAAAATTCCTTAGAAAATACCTCATCACACTTTGAGCAAACTAAAGTTGCCTGAATGTTATCCTGAGTAAACTTGTGAGACTGCACTCTAAAAACAGCGTCTGCCATTCTTCTTACGTATAAAAAATCTACTTCATTATAAGCCTTATTATTCTAAAAATTATAATATGATTTGATATTTTCATTTTTCAATAAAGAAATGCATAAAAATAAGAAAACAACCATCTTCATAAATAAAATTAATAACTATTCACATATTTATTATATTGTTTTGTCTTGTATAAATCAAAGCAAGTACATTCTCCCGAAGATCTCTTTCCTCAAATATGCCTCTATAGGCTACAGTCATTATGGAACTATTGTTTTTGACCCCTCTCATTTTCATACAAAGATGTTCTCCTTCAGCGATTACTAACACACCAGCTACCCCTCTCTTTGTTATTTCATTAGCAATTTCCTTGGTCAATCTTTCTTGTATTTGCATTCTTTTAGAATATTTCTCAGTAAGTCTCACTAGTTTCGATATACCAAATACCTTACCATTAGGTATGTAAGCTATGTGGATTTTTCCATAAAATGGTAGCATATGATGTTCACACATACTATAAAATTGTATGTCCCTAGCAATTATGGCGTTAGTTTCTTCGCTGAAACTAACATTTAACTCCGAACTCATACCATATCCACAAAATATTTCTTCATACATGTCTGCTATACGTCGAGGTGTTTCAACTAATCCTTCTCTATCGGGATCTTCGCCCAACTCTATAAGCAACTGTCGCACTAACTTTTCGATTTTATTTTTGTTAATAAAGTCTTTTTTTTGTATTCGTTTATTGGACATACTTCACTTAACTTGCTCCTATTACTTTATGCAACTGAGGAATGATCCTAACATCATTATACTTTGGATAAACTAGATCATAGAATTTTAACAAACTGTCCACTGTTGGTTCATCTATCTTTGTAGTTGGCTGTATTATAAATCCTGCTAAGTTTTGTGCACATACTGTACGAAAAATATTATCTATCAACTCTTTAAATTCATCAAAGTTGCTGTATTTTGAAACAACTATTTTGACGAACGTAATTTTATCACTATTTATGGCCATTTTTAAACATTCCATTTCATTTTTAAGTAGGCTACTATAGTATTTTTTTTCTACTACGTTTGAATCTTTCATTTTAAATTCGATCTTACAAATGTCGAAGTATGGCAAGACTTCACCAAACCGATTAAAATCATAACAAGAAGACTCTAAATATGTTCTTAAACCTATTTCTTCCTTTACGAACTTGGCCAAATCCTTTACTATATCATATTGAATAAGAGGTTCTCCACCTGTAAAATTAATTTTATATGTATTTTTAGTTAATTTTTTCTTGATCATCTTTTTTACTTCATTTATAGAATAACATTTTCCACTATTCATTGATAAAGCATAATCTGTATCACACCAATAACACTTTAAATGACATCCTGCCATTCTTATAAACATAGTTTTTGTTCCAAAGAATATTCCTTCCCCTTCAATGCTAGTGAATATTTCACTAAGATGTACTTTTTTACTTTTTATTAGCATATTGTGTTTTATCCCTAATGTTAGCATTTTTAAAAGCTATTCTTCTATTTATACACGATTCGCAAGTACCACAATGTATTTTTTTTTTATCAAGATAAATACCGTTAGAATAACAACTCCATGTCTCAAAAAGATGATCACCTAAATACTGATATCCCATTCTAATCAATTCTGACTTCCCAATTCCATCGATAGCAGGAGACCATATGTAGACTTTCTCACGTATCCCTAAAGAAATTCCATCACTCTCTCCAAGGTTTAAAGCTTCATTAATAGATGAAACAAATTCTGGTCGGCAATCTGGATAATGCTTATCATCAGTATGTGCTCCAAACACAACCATCTTTGCTCCAATACTCATGGCCCATGCTGTAGCGATAGTTATAAAAATAGCGTTTCTAATGGGTACTACTATTCTATAATCGAAATTTTCTGGAATATCTTGTTGTTTATCGGTTAATACGTTAGTTTTTCCATAAATTTCTTTCATGAATGATATATCGATAATTTTGTGTTCTTTGAAATTAAGATAATTTGAAAATTTCTTCGCACATTCAATTTCCTGATTAGATCTTTGGCCATAACCATAGGTTATGCCATATAGGATAACACCTTTTTCTTTCAAATAGGCAGAGGTACAAATCGAGTCTAATCCACCACTAACTATACAAACTACGCTATCTGATATTTTATATGATTTATTCGCTAACCTAGACAATTGTAATCTTATATATCATTAATATAATAAAAATTAATTATATTCTCATTTTTTTGACTCAATATTGGAACCTATTGTAGCTAATTGAGCAAGAAAAGAAGTTAGTTGGATTTCAGGGTGGGCTCCAACCGTTAATCTATAATCGTATTCAGCCATTATTGACATAATTTCTTCAATATTTTCCAGTTGCATATTTTTTATTTCTTGATATGAATACTTGAAGAAATCAGTATAAGATAGCCCATATACATATAGTAATTCAAGAAGTTTAACTCTTGAATCATTGAACTTTCCATCAATAGCTAATTTTATTACTTCTCCAACTTTTGATCTACCAGACAAACCCATCGCTAAAGTAACATGAGAAAGGCTAATTTGACCAAATGCTGATGCTGTTTGTAGTATATTGATAGAATGTCTGAGATCCCCCTCTGTGTAACTATAGATTTTAGATAAAGCTTGTTCCTCATAATCTAGTCCTTCATTAGTGCATATTTTTTTTAAATCTTCTTGTATGTCTTTTTCTTCAAGCTTTTTAAAATGAAATATTGCACATCTGCTTTGTATGGGTTCAATGATTTGTGAAAGATAATTACAAATTATAATAAATCTAGTCGTTTTAGAACTATCCTCAATTATCCTTCTTAAAGCAGTTTGTGCCTCAGATGTCATTTCATCAGCTTCGTCAAGTATTATGATTCTATATGGTACCTCCTTTTTGTTACTATTTCCTTTTCTTTCTATTCTGCTTGGAATTTTAATTACAGCGGCAAATTCCTTTACACGATCTCTAACCATCTTTATACCCCTTTCGTCTGAGGCGTTCAGCTCAAGTACATTCCTTCTCCAATCATCTCCTAATAGCTCCATTGAAAGGCAAATTGCTGTAGTTGTTTTTCCAACACCAGCTGGTCCTGCAAACAAAAGATGAGGTAATTCATCAGGTTTTTTAATCAAATTTTTTAGAGATTTTATTATGTCCTTTTGATTAACAATGTGTTCAATTTTTCTAGGTCGATATTTTTCGACCCACATTAGATCAGTAACATTGGTACTGTTGTTATTTGAAGACATTTTAAATTGAATATCTAAAATAAGTTTATTAATATTTTATTATGGTTTAAACAATTTTCTTTTTTTTGAAAAGAATACCTCTAGTTTCTGATTCCTTTATTAATAATTATTTGGCCAGTTGGTTTAATATTATAGTTATACAATATAAAATTAGGTTTGAACCAATCTATAACTGTGAATAATATTAATAATATTTTTGGTTATGACGGTGTTAAAGATAAAATCGAGTTTGTTCAAAAATTCTATTGTATAAAATATCTTATGGAAGAAGTTCATATTACATTCAAAAAAAATTTTTCAATAAATATAAATAATTTATTCCTCGAAGCAAAAGACGGAGAGATAGCCTCAATCCCTAGATGGTTAGCAAAAATTTTGGAATCTAATAGATATGTAGAAATTCAAGATATTGATTTCTTGGTTTATGTCTCTAGATCGTTGAATCGAGAAAGAATTTCAAAACCTCATGATTTATCAGGAATAGATGTTGATTTTTATATACGCGTAAATGATTATATTCAAAGATTAAAGGAAAATGAAAAAGAGCCATTATTAGTCTCACTAAATTCCTTTGTAGCTTCTCGAATAGAAAAAATTGTAAAATTAGCAGCTGCATCCCCACTCTCAATTGAATTAGAAAAAAAATTATCAGCAGAAGAAAAAGAATTATATAATTTTGTTCATAATTTATCCTCTTCATTTAAAAAAATCGCAGTGAAAAGAATTGACTGAGTTTCAGAAAACTGAATCCGCTTTAGTTAATGATTTAGAAGAATTCCTACGTGCATTTAAAGATAGATCTGGGAATTACAAATATTTCGATAGAATCAATAACATGATGGCAATAAATTCTACTTCTTTAATAGTAGATTATATAGATTTTGATACATTCAAACCCTACCTAGCAAAAAAAATTACTGATGATCCAGATGAGATGTTAGAAGCATTCAACAAAGCAGTATTTACAATTCTTTATGAAATTCATCCAGATTATGCAGAAGAAATTCAGAATAACATTAAAGTTCGAATAGGGAATTATACCGTACAAAAAGGACTACGGGAAATAAATGCAGAAGCAATTAATAAACTACTTGGAGTCTCTGGAATGGTAGTAAGAACTTCTGAAGTTAAACCATTAGCAAAAAAAATTGGTTATAAATGTCTTAATTGTGGTGATATAAATGAGGCTCAATTGAAAGGATTGGTATTAAAAAAACCATCAAAATGTAAACAATGTTCTGAAAAAGAATTAGAAATGGATCCGGAAACTAGTCTTTTTATTGATTTTCAAATGGTAAGATTGCAAGAATTACCTGAAGACCTTCCAGCAGGTAATCTGCCTCACTATCTTGAGGTTACTGTTATAGGTGATCTAGTTGATCAATGTAGACCCGGAGATAGAATACTGCTAACTGGGATAGTAAGGATAGAACATGAACAACAGTCACAATTCAAAACAAGTATTTTCAGACTCAGAATGGAAGGAAACAATATAGAATATCTTGGAGGTAGAGCTGGAGATAAAGATAATAGAACAATGGAAAGATTAGAAATAAGCATTGAAGATGAGAAACAAATCTTTGCTCTAGGTAGAAAAAACAATGCTTATGATATCTTAATCTCATCTTATGCTCCACATATTTACGGACATGAAGTCATTAAAGAAGTAGTTTTGTTATTGATAGTTGGATCAGTAACAAAAAAACTTGATGATGGATCGACTAGAAGGGGAGATATTAATGTACTTTTAGTCGGTGATCCGGGAACAGCAAAATCGGAAATGTTAAAATTTGCAGCTAAAATAGCACCAAGAGGGCTTTATACTTCAGGAAGAGGAACTACAGCTGCAGGTCTAACCGCCGCTGTCATCAGAGATAAATCAGGTATTATGATGTTAGAAGCAGGAGCGGTTGTATTAGGGGATCAAGGACTTGTCTGTATCGATGAATTCGATAAAATAAAACCAGAGGATCGCTCAGCCCTTCACGAAGTTATGGAACAACAAACTTGTTCGGTAGCTAAAGGAGGAATTGTTGCAACACTGAATGCAAGAACATCGATTTTAGCAGCTGCTAATCCATTATACGGAAAATACGACTCGTTCAAAAATATTACTGAAAATGTAAATTTACCTATTCCACTCTTAACAAGATTTGATATTGTTTATGTTATAAGAGACATACCAGAGAGAGAAAAAGATCACCGTATTGCAAGCCATATTTTAGAGATACATAGAGACACAGAAAGAAATACTCAATTTGTTATTGATATAGATATATTTAGCAAATATCTTGCTTATTCAAGAACCATCGAACCAAAATTAAGTATAGAAGCAATTGACAAAATAAGAAATTACTATATGAAAATGAGGAATGTAGAATCGGAAGGAATGATAACAGTAACTCCACGGCAACTTGAAGGTCTTGTAAGACTCGCAACTGCTAGAGCAAAACTATTGTTGAAAGATTATGTTGATTCAGACGATGCAGAGAGAGCGATTTATTTAATACAAACAATGTTAGAAACTGCAGGTGTAGATGTTAATACTGGTAAAGTAGATTTAGGTGTTTTACATGGTAAACCACAAAGTGAAATTTCAAAACTAAAACTCTTTATGGAAGTTTTTAACGCTTTATCTGGACAAGATAAAAATGATGTAGAAGAAAAAAGCTTTATTCAAGAACTTACTCAAACAGGAAGATTCACAGAAGATGACGCAAAAACTTTCATAAACAAAGCCATGGCAAATGGACAAATTTATGAGCGAAAAGCAGGATATTATGCTAAAGCATAGTGACTAATATTGTAGTATTATTTCAATAGAGGAATTTGCGTATTCTTTTATCATCGTAGATATGAGAAAGAATCTTTCAAGAAAAGATTAAGATAGTTATAAGAAAATTTTCTATTTGAACATGAATTTGTAAAAAGATTACAGCGATACTAAAAGAATCCAAACCAAAATAAGGGAAAATGAAGAAATTGATAAAAATACATCTAATGTAGGATTTATTAATACATAATATCATTTGATACACAAGCATACTCGTAAAGAATATGTATTTCTGATTAATTAAAAATAACATTCGATAAAAATGAAAAACCTCATTGTGAATCAAGTTCTAATCTTTAGATGAAAAATAAAGAATAACTTTATAAAATTAATAGGATATCTTGAGTATAATACTTAGCAGAATAACAATCCTTATTTTAGCTGTAATGTATTATTTTCTACTTTTTGGATTTGAATGAATTCAATTAATAATTTCGATCCATTCAGTTTACGATAAGACATTGTATAAACATGATTTAATTTAAAGAAATTAAAATCAGGATATAAATATTTTAGTTATGGATCACACTATTCACAAAAAAGTTATTCTCGTACATTTCTTCTATCTCGTTCAACTCTGATCTGTTTAGATATTTCCCATCAGACATCTCTACAAAAGATTCTAATTCTTCGATATCTAATACTGTAGGAATTACCGTAGAAATAGGTTCATTTGATAAAATAAATTTAATCGCTAGTTGTGCTATATTCCAACCCCTGGAATCAGCTATAGGTTTGATTTTATCAATTTTTTTCATTGCTTCTATTATCCATTCTTTCTTTCTGTAACTTCTATGATCATTTTCCTTAAAGTTAGTATCTTCATTTACTTTTCCAGTCAATACCCCTGATGCATCTGGAACTCTGACCATTATTCCTACCTCGTATTTTTTATCTTGTTTCACTTCTTTTTTGTTAGATGAATTTAAATTAATATTTAAAAAAGATCTACCAGGATCCTGTTCTAAAATGTTGTATACTGTTTGAAGACTAGTAATATTTCTATTTTTCATAGCATACAATCCTTCTTCTTCCCATCCTATTGCTGGACCTAATGCTACTCCATGACTTTTAATACTACCTTCAATAACTAAATTGTCTAACTCATCAAAAAGAATATCATTTTTCATAGCATCTATTTTCGGATTATGTAGACTATATACATCAATATAATCTGTTTGCAATCTACGTAAACTTTCTTTCAATGCAAAATGTAAAAAATCATTAGTATGCTTCTGAGGAATCTCATTGTGTCCTATTTGTTCATTATTATATAGATCATATCCCCATTTAGTAGAATAAATCACTTCTTTTCGCATATCCTTAAATACTTGGCCAATAATTTTCTCACTTTTACCTTTGCCATACATATCTGCAGTTTCAAAAAAATTAATCCCTAGATCATAGGCCCTTTTCAACATTTTAACTGCATCCTCTTCCTCAATACTTTTTCCCCACCAATTAAGGCCTATTGTCCACGCTCCAAATCCTATTTCGCTTACTTCTATTCCACTACGACCTAATTTTCTATATTTCATTTCACTAATATTGCCTCCTTGATATCATTGAAGATTTCATTGAATCTATCCTCATTTAACACAGGATGTATTAGAGCTTTTTTATTATTTACTATATTATTCTCAGCAATTTTTTCATTCATGATATGTTTGCCAGAATATTGCTCGGAATCAAAATTTTCCCATTTTTTTTCAATATCAATATCTAACCATGATTTGCAACCAGACCATTCGTCTTTAACATCAATAACAAATGGATCTTTTAGTTTGTATATTCTTAATAATAGCATATACAATGGTTTACTAGGATTATAATTCATACGAGAGGTAACATATTCTTGGTTCCATATGTGATAATTCTGTAACTTTGGTAATTTTGTTTTATCTGAGATTTCTATAATATCCTTCACCTTAGCATACAAGTTAATTGTATTTTTATTGATGTTCTGTATATTTTTATTATATTTTTTGTTGTTATCATATCTAGAAGATAATAATGTTTCTAGTTCTTTTTTGTATTCGTCTTTGATTGATTCTTTGGATTGATGCTCATAGGTAGGATATAAAAAGAATTCATAATGTTTGATTTCGAAACCTTTCCTAAATTCCATAATACCACCTTTACGTAGTAACAAAATTTGTTTTCCCTCTTCTAATGCTTTGCACACAATTGCCCATTCTTTTAATGCAATCATATTTATCATCCTAAACTTTTGATGATTTGTTCGATTTTTTTATGTATACAAACAATCATAGGAGTATCCTTTACGATATATCTACTGACTTTAGTTTCGCGTAATTGAATTATCAAGTCTTGGAAACCTTTTAGATCATCTGTCTCAAATGCGAGCATAAAATCTTGATCATCCAGACCAAACGAATATGAAGTATTTAATCTTATATTTGGAAATTTTCTACCAATTGCTATATGCTCATCCATCATTTTTTTCCTTTTTTCGAATGGTAGTAGATACCATTCTCTGGACTTTACAAATGGATATACTATGTTATATCGTAATGGAACAACATCTTTTTCAAAACCAGGTTTTTGTTGACTTGAATAAACTGATTTTCGTGAACATGATAGATAAATCTGAGATGGTTCTATATATTTACCTAATATTGTAAGATAGATCTTTGATGCAAGTGTTTGCATTTTTTCTATTGATTCAGTTATCATCCATAACATAAAATCTGCATCCTCTCTGAGGCCTATTGTAGAATAAGGTATGACTTTCATTTTTGTATTAGCTATTTCCAACAGGTTTGCAAATTCTTTGATTGCTTCCTCTTTCCCTATTTCATTTAACCATCTCCATTTTGGATCAATCTTGAAAAAAGAAAAATTTAGATAAAGTAAATTGTTTTTATTTTCTACTACTGGAGGATCATTTATATTCACGTTTTCGTTGTTACTTTTTTCTTTATTATTGGTATGGTTGTTGTTCTTTTTTAGAGACAATTTCAACAAAATACAAATAGATTTATTATATCTCTATCATTCATCTATACCTAACCAACCATATCCCTTTGTCTCCAATTCTTCTGATAATTCTTTTCCACCTGATTTTATAATTTTACCTTTTGTCATTACATGGACTTTGTCAAGCTTGGTAAGATATCTTAAAATTCTTGCATAGTGGGTAATTACCACAATTCCTGCGCCTGAGTCAATTAAATTATTGATAGCTTGAGCAACTGCTTTTACAGCATCAATATCAAGACCTGAATCAGGTTCATCCAATATTGCAATATTTGGTTTTAAAACTAACATTTGCATTACTTCAGATCGTTTCTTTTCTCCACCAGAAAAACCTTCATTGAGATATCTACTTAAAAAAGAGGGGTCTAAGCCAACATTATCCAAATTTCTTTTTACATATTCATGGAATTCTTTAACAGTAATGAAAACTTCTCTGTCTTTCTGATCTTCAAGTAATGACTTGTTTAGAGCATTATATGCATTTCTTAAAAAATGTGAATATCCAACCCCTGAAATTTCTATTGGATATTGAAAACCTAGAAACAAACCTTGTTTTGCTCTTTCATCGGTAGATAACTCAAGAATACTTTTCCCTTTTACATTTATTTCACCTGAGATAATGGAATACTTGGGATGACCCAAAAGTACATTTGCTAAGGTGCTTTTCCCTGAACCATTAGGACCCATTATGGCATGTACTTCATTTTTGTCTATATCTAGACTCAAACCTTTAAGAATTTCTTTTCCATCAACACTTGCACGTAAATTCTTGATTTCTAAAAAAACCATAATCTTGTAACTTACTTGCGAACATAATATAAGGATATCCTAAATTATTAAAAATAGATATGATTTTGCCTAAAAAAATATAATTAAAGTTGTTATTTATCCTATCTTTAGTGTTCCTGTCATGTATGGGTGGACTGTACAATAGTAAGCGTAATCTCCAGGACTAATTTCTTGTGTATCTATTATTGCAGCCTCTCCTGCATTTATAATACTGGTATCAAATACTTTTCCTGCGTCAGGATCGTTAGGACCTTCACCATTCGTAACAGTATGAGGTACAGTGTCAACATTATCAACCTTGATTATATCACCAGATTTTACAGATAATTCCTTTGGATCATAATCTGGATTCCCTTGTGTTGCTGCTCCTTCCAAAATGGTTAGGGTAACGTCTGGCTCGACAGAAGACACATCTACTGAGGATTTCGCTCCGGCACTCGCCTCTGCTGGTTCAGGAGGTAAATCTTGTCTATAGATAGATCGTGTATCTCCAGCAGTAGGTACAAGTCCCATGAATAGGGTATATGTTATAACTCCTACTATAGCTCCAAGACCTAGAATAGCCACGAAAATAATCTTTTCATTAAGTCCCATTTATCTAACTAATAATAGATTAGAAAGGGTCTTATTTAATTTTTTAAATCTAATAATCATATTCTTTTTAAATGTGTAGTCCGAGTCCGTAAATTGACTAATATTTATCTTTCAAAAAGATGACGTTAATATAAGTATAAAAATTAATTTATATTAATTCAACTTATTTTTAGAATATCCTGGTATTAACATTTTTTTATATAAAAAGATTATCATATTTATAATGTCTATATGTATCTAGGTGGTATGTATAATTCTATAAAATGTTCTGTATGTGATAATATAATAAATCTCTTTAAATACAAATCAATGAAGGACTGGCAAATAAATGGATATTTATGTAGCAATTGTTATTCCAAAAAGATAAAAGAACATTACGTTCACAAAAAAGAAGATACTCTAAAAAATTAACTTATATTAATAAAGTAGATGTCTTAAAAAGACATATCTCCCTTTAGATTTTTAGGTTTTTTTAAATTCCATTTAGTCATATTCGGTAGATTTTTAAGAGTCTTTTGAACAAAAAACGATACTAAATATTGAATTTATCTATAAATGTTTTACAAGAAACAGATGAGAAAATAGTACTTCAATTTACTAATATGCCAAGACAGTATTTGAATGCCATCCGTAGGATTTCTATTAGTGAGGTTCCTACTTTAGCAATAGATGATGTTGTGATTTTGGAAAACTCTTCTGTCATGCATGATGAAGCTATTGCTCATAGATTAGGTCTTATACCATTAAGAACAGAATTAAATAAATTTGTGTTACCTCAGCAATGTGATTGTAATAATACTTTAGGTTGTTCTAAATGTCGTGTATTGTTAATCCTTGATTCTGAATCTACTGAAAAAACTAGAATTGTTACTTCAGGAGATCTAGTATCAGAAGATGAATTTGTAAAACCAGTAAGTATGAATATTCCTATAATTACTTTAGCACCTGGTCAGAAATTAAAATTCGAAGCATATGCCCGACTAGGTACAGGTAAAGACCATGCAAAGTGGCAACCCACTACCGCTGCAATAGTAAAAGATGGAAATGATGCAAATGAATCTATTTTGATAATAGAGACTACTGGTTCCTTGACTCCCGAGGAAATATTAAAATCGGCTGTTAATATTATCAATACAAAATTAACTAATTTAGGCAATGTTGTAAAAAATCTAGATTTTCAAAGTGCTATCTAGGTAGGTTTATTTGGGGATTGTTACTATGGAAGAGGATAAGGTCATATGATTACTTACCCTTTAAATAATACTATATCGAGTTTGCGTAATGCATATAGAGAAAAAGAAAGTCCTATTTGGAAATCTATAGAAAAAAAATTTAAACGAACTAGATCAAGACAATCTGAGGTAAATATTGGTAAGTTGGACAATATAACCAAGGAAGGAGATGTAGTAATTGTTCCAGGCAAAGTATTAGGTTCTGGAATGCTTCAACATAAAATAATACTTAGTGCATTTGCTATATCAGTTCCAGCAATGAAAAAAATAGTTGATTCAGGGGGAAAAGTTATTACCATTAATGAACTTGTTGAACAATATCCAGATGGAAAAGGTGTAAGAATAATTGGGTAAAAGTAAGAAAAATATCAATAATGCTACCTCCAAAATTGATAATAATATTACAAAACAAATAACTGTTGATGTATCTAATTGTATAGCCGGTAGAGTTTGCTCTCACGTTGCAAAACTTCTACTTCAGGGGAATAGAGTATCAATCATCAATTCAGAAAAAGCTATGTTATCTGGAAATCGTTATACAATAATTGATGAATATAAAAAATATCTTGAAGTAAGTTCTGTTACAAATCCTATTCATGGTCCATATCATCCAAGAAGACCTGATAGAATTTTAACAAAAATGGTACGAGCTATGACTCCAAGAGGAAAACCAAGTGGAATTTCCGCCTTCAAGAGATTAAGAGTATATATAGGAATACCAAAGGAATTAGGGTCAAAAGAAATAAAAATATTTGACGATACGAAGATAACCAAACCTGAATCCTATTATATAACTATTGGCGAGGTTGCCAAGGAAATAGGGTGGAAAGGAGAGTAAATAGAAAATGGTAAAAACAACAATAGTTGATCTGTATCCAGGGCAAAGAAAAACATCAAGAGCAGTAGCAACGATATCTAAGGGAAATGGAAAAATTAGAGTTAATAATATTCCAGCAGAGGTTATACAACCAGAAATATCTAGAGAATTGATTTTAACACCAATTAACATAGTAGGTGATTTACGCAATAAAATAGATATAAGTGTAAAAGTTGAAGGTGGTGGGTTTATGGGACAAGCTTTTGCTGTTGCAGTTGCAATATCTAGAGCCTTAACTGGGGAAGCAAAAGGTGCTCGAGATCCAAAAGATCATCCATTATCAAAAAGTATTAGACAAGATATCCATAAAAGAATAAATGAATTTGATAGACATCTTCTAGCAGGAGATCCAAGGCAGACAGAATCCAAAAAATTTGGTGGTCCTAGTGCAAGAAGAAAGAAACAAAAATCATATCGCTAAACCCAATATTATTTTTGTAAATTAATATATTCGTAATTTAACACCTACAATACATGCATATATACTACATTAGTATTTTTTTAATTTATGACTGATAATAAATTAACAATAGTTCGTTTAGTTGCTGATAATGATAAATTTGAGATTTTAGTAAAGCCAGATCCTGCATTAGATTATAAACTAGGCAAGAAAATTGATCTATCAAATATATTGGTATCTGATGAAATATATGCCGATGCTAATAAGGGTACAAGAATAGCTGAGGAAAAACTTGTTAGAAAATTCAAAACTATTGATTCAATTGAAATAGCTAAACAAATACTAGAACAAGGAGAAATTAATCTAACAACTGAACAACGTAGAAGGATGGTGGGAGAAAAGAAAAAACAGATTATTCAATATATAAATAAAAATTTTATTGATCCGAAAACCCACATTCCTCATCCGCCAATAAGAATCGAAAACGCGATGGACCAAGTAAGATTAATAATTGATCCTTTCAAGAAACCTGAAGAGCAAGCCAAGAAAGTTATTGATTCCATAAGAAAAATTTTACCATTGAAATCGGAAACATTACAATTAGTTGTAACTATACCACCACAGTTTTCTGCACAATCTTATAGTGTTTTAAAGAACATAGGGGATTTAAAAGATGAAAAATGGTTGCACGATGGTTCTTTGAGAGCTATAATTGAAATAAACGCAGGAATTAAAGGGACGTTCATCGAAAGAATTAATTCTGCAACTAAAGGTTCTGCACAAGTTCAAGAGCAATAATAACAATAATAAATATCTTTTATTAACAGAACATTGAAAGTGAGAATAGATCAAATAGATTTATACCAAAACCTGAATAAAATACTTATCTTTGTAATTTTTGTCAAAAAGGAGATGTTGTTCTGATTTATGTTAGAAATAAAGAAAAAATATGTTATTCCAGGAGATGTTATTGTAGAAGGCAATTATAAACCTCTCATGAATGTAATTAAAAAAGAGAATTCAATTATATCCACACGAATAGGAATTGCAGAATCAAGTAAAGATGGAATAAGGGTAATTCCACTATCTGGTATATATATTCCAAGGATTAATGATATCGTAATTGGAAAAATAATAGATAATTCTTCTTTATCTTGGGAAGTGGATATTAATTCATGTTTTTCAGCTCATTTAGCAGCTCAAGATATATTTGGAAGAGATTTTTCCCCAGCAAGAGACGATATGAAAAAAAGATTTGCTCCAGGCGATTTACTTACTGCTAGGATAATTGCTTTTGATAGGACACGTGATCCTATGTTATCTATTCAAGAAAGAGACTTGGGGAAAATATTACACGGTGAGTTTTTAAAAATATCATCTACACGTGTTCCACGTCTCATAGGTAAAAGAGGGTCAATGATACAAACAATTGAACAAGCCACTCAGACAAAAATATTGATAGGACAAAATGGCATTCTAGTTGTAAGTGGACAAAATCATGAAGGAATGAGTCTGGCATTCCAGGCTATTAAAATGGTCGAAGACGAAGCCCATACATCCAATCTTACTCAAAAAGTTAAGGATTTATTGAATGTACAAGACGAATCACCACAAAAAGGAGATAATACTACTGTAGGTAAAGAAGGATACATTAATAATAATGAAAATAATTCAAAAACAAATGATATTGAAACCAACAACAATAATAGTGAAATTACAATTTCTAAAGGAGAATCTTCTTAATTAGTGGGAAGGTTGTGAGAAAATGAATGAAACTATTCTAATAGATGAGTCTGGAAAACGTACAGATGGTCGCTCAATAGATGAGTTGCGTGAAATTAAACTTACTATAGGGGTATTAAAAAAGGCGAATGGATCTGCATTCATAGAATTTGGTAAAAATAAAATAATAGTAGCAGTATACGGACCGAGAGAAGTTCACCCAAAACATATGGCTCAACCAGATAAATGTGTATTAAGATGTAGATATCATATGTCTCCATTTTCAACTGATACGCGTAAAAATCCAGCTCCCTCTCGAAGAGAAATTGAAATCTCTAAAGTAATTAGAGAAGCTTTAGAACCTGCTGTAGTGTTGGAAGACTATCCTCGTGCTGCTATTGATATATTTGTTGAAGTTTTACAAGCAGATGGAGGTTCGAGATGTGCTGGAATAACTGCTGCGTCGGTAGCTTTAGCTGATGCAGGAATAAACATGCGTGATTTGGTAGCTGCTTGTGCAGCTGGTAAAATAAATAACAAAATAGCATTGGATATAAATGATGTAGAAGATAAAGAAGGTTCAGCTGATATGCCTGTTGCTTACCTGCCTAATCTAGAACAAATAACATTATTACAACTAGATGGAATATTAAATAAATCACAATTTACTGAATGTTTGGAAAAATCATTGCAAGGATGTAAAATGGTATACGAAATACAGCGAAAAGCTTTGATGGAAAAATATTTTGGTAATGATTTACCTCTCGACGATGAAAATACTGAGGAGATTAAGGAAGAATGAGTTTATCTAGAAAATCTCCTATAATACTTGAATACCTACGTAAGCGTCAAATGCTGGATTTGTTGACTACTGGAAAAAGACTTGATGGAAGAAATCTAGATGAACTTAGGAAATTAGAAATAAATTTTGATGTAATCAAGAAGGCAGATGGCTCAGCTCAAGTAAAGTTAGGAAATTCTGAAGTTATTGCAGGTGTAAAGGTTGAGACAGGCGAACCATTTGAGGGATTAGAGAATAAAGGAGCTCTAATTGTTACCGCTGAAGTTTTACCTACTGCGTCTCCTTTCATTGAACCTGGACCTCCAGATGAAGACACTATCGAGCTTGCAAGAGTGGTAGATAGGGGGATAAGAGAATCTGAAATGGTAGATTTGGAAAAATTAGTCTTAATTCATGGGAAAATTGTTTATACTATATTTGTAGACTGTAGCATAATTAATGCAGATGGGAATCTCTTTGATGCTACTTCTTATGCTGTAATTTCTGCTTTAACTAGTTGTAAATTACCAATTTTTAAAATCCAAGATGATGTGGTTGTAAATACAGGTAACAAACAGGGTCCACCCATTACTACATTACCAGTATCAATAACTGCAATAAAGATAGGAGATACTATTCTTCTAGATCCCACCGCGGAAGAAGAATCATGTATGGAAGCAAGAATAACAATAACTACCAATTCCAATGGGGAGTATACTGCCATTCAAAAAGGTTCGGCTGGCTCATTCACATTGGATCAGATAAAATATGTTGCCGATATAGCAAGAAATAAAGGAGAGCAAATACGAGAAAAAATAAAGGAGCTCATGAAATCATAAATGGTAACTAGAAGGAAAAAAAGTCAAAAGGGATTAAAAGGTCTTGGAACCAAATTTGGAGCTACTGTAAGAAAAAGATACGGAAGTGTTTATAGAACACTAAAACAAAAAAGACGTTGTCCTGCCTGTAGCTCTTTAAGATTTTCACGGATAGCGTCTGGAATTTGGTTTTGTCCAAAATGTACTTTTAAAGTCGCTGCGGGCGCATACGATATAAATATTGGAAAACTTTAGAGCTAATATCAATATCTCTTTCCAACTCCCTGATGAAAAAACAAATAATTTTATAAAGTCAATATTTGTATCCCTAAAACCAGACATAGATATTCTCGAAATTCCCCCAGTAGAAATATCTTCTTTCTACCACTTGAAAAATCTATATTTTTCAGTAAATACAAATGGTTCTGACTTATCAAATTTCCGATCTATACTTAATTCATATCTCAGGTTAGTTCAAACAACTTCTTGTTGTTTAATTGATTCATTTGAGATCTAAAGTAATTGGTAGATGAAATGTTTCTTGTTAAAGGAATAATAAAACTCATTGATCTTGTTGAAAAGCGAATCTGTTAATTATCAAGTATAACTTCTAACAATATATTTATATTAAATCCATTTATAATTTAAAACAAGTTGAGTCAAGAAAATGAATTACCTCCTTGGCTTAAAGAACAAATATCCAGATTGCAACAACTTCAACAAAATTTACAAGCAATTATGGTACAAAAGCAACAAATTGAATTGGAAATTGTTGAAACTGATAGAGCTTTGGAGGAATTGAACAAAACAAAAACTTCTGATTCTATTTATAAGAATGCGGGACCTCTATTGATAAAAACAGAAAAAGCTGATGTCGAAAAAGAATTAGCTGAAAAAAAAGAATTAGCAAATACGAGAGTAATGGTATTAAGCAAGCAAGAATCAAGAGTAAAGGAAAATCTAAAAGAAGTCGAAAATAAGATTAATCAAATGATTAAAGGAGCTCCCCCTAGCCAACAATAGCAACTATTTCTTGTCCCGTAATTTGAACAGTTAAAGTAAAATAACAAATTTATTGAAATATAATTGTGTCTTTTCGAATAGTTGTTGATAAAAGAGAAAAAAATTCTCGAATTCCTGAATTTTTAATAATAAACAACTTACATGTGGATTTTGCAAATCTCACAGTAGGCGATTATATTATATCTCCAGAAATAGCGATAGAAAGAAAGACTATTAATGATCTGATTAATTCGATTTACGATGGAAGACTTTTTGTTCAATGTTCAGAATTGATGCATTTTTATTCTAAGCCCCTTTTAATTATTGAAGGAAATATAAATCAATTAATGGTAGATATTGAAAGTGATAGTAATTCTAGTCAGATAAGAAAGGTGTCATATGATACTATTACTAAAATCTATGAGGCACTGGCAACAATTGCAATAATTTTTAGGATACCAATTATTCATACACCTTCAGCTGAATATACTACAAAATTTATAATTTCATTAAGAAACAATGTCATTCGAACTGGTACATCTATAGATGGTCCATTAATAAAAAAAATCAAGAAAGGAAATAAAATACATTTACAACAATTATCCATTTTATCTTCATTACCCGGAGTAGGAGATAAACTAGCTATAAGATTACTCAAAAAATTCAAAACACCTTTAAGAGCGCTTAATGCTACTGTTGCTGAATTATCTATGATTCCAGGATTTGGAATAGCAAGAGCAGAGAGAATTAAAAAAATACTAAATTTCGAATCGGAAGAAAAATATTTAACAACTCAAAAAACATTATGGCAATAACATTGTGTCAAATATTTACATCATCGATAAAAAACTGAAGTCAATTTGAAACTTATTAAAAAACTGGAAATAAAATCTAAAGAAAATATAATAAATTTTCTTAATAGCCAATCAGTAGGCAGAATTGCAACAATAGATCAATTTGGTTATCCACAAGTAATACCAATGAATTTTGTCTATGTCCAAGCTCAAATCGATAATTCTATTATAAATCAAGATGCTATTTATATGCACTCTTATCCCTTAGGTGAAAAAATAGACAATATAAAAAGAAATTCAAAAACAGGGTTTGAAGTAGATAAACATATAGCTTTTCTACCATCATATTACTTTCATCCAACAGATGCCTCTCAAGCAGATACACTGTATATCAGTGTAGTTATAAAGGGAAAATCTTTCATAGTTGAAAATAATGAGGAAAAAGCCTTTGCTCTTAATGCTCTGATGGAAAAATATCAAAAAGAAGGCAAATACAAAAGACTGGATCCAAGAATGCATTCAGTACGAACAGTAACAGTTATAAAAATTATTCCATTGGACTTACATGGAAAATACAAAATAGGACAACAATGGGTTCCATCCTATAGATTAAAAATTGCTCAAAATATTCTAGCTAGAGAAGGTCATCAAGGAAGCCCTATTTTGAATATAATGGGTATCAAAATACTCCCAGGTAATACATTAGAACTAGAAAGACAACCATTTTTATGATCTAATTCTGAATTTTAAGTTTAATCATTTTGACCACATATCTGGAACGCAAACATGATATATCCAAATATCTTGCCATCTTGTCTTATTGAATAAAAATTATTAGTATTTTTAGGCATCAATTGATATTTTAACTCCTTCGCTTTCTCTTGCGTTATTTTTATTTCTTGTAGTCTATGTAGTTTGATGCCTCTCAGATCAAATGTCTGTTTACCTAAATTTTTAAAAGTTGCGATTATAGCTATAATTCTATTTGGATTTTCTTTGTCAATTAATACATTATAAATTAAATCATCACCATGATCGAAAGGATCAGGAGTGGTAAATGGATCAATATTAAATGATTCTAAAATTTTGTCTCGTAGACTGTATGAAAGCTCATTCATAATCGCAATATCTGATATATCTAGTGTTTTAAGAGAGGTGCTACTTGGAGGAGTTATTTCAGAGGACAACACGTTAATTCTTTTGATACTATGTTATATAATTTTACTTTCTTTTGTAGTATAGACTGTTTTTATCTTACTCAAAGTATTTTACTCTTTCTTTTTTAAACTCTCGTGAGCTAAAGAGAATTTTGTAGGTGTTTATTTTTATAATATCGGACATTTCTTTTGCAATTTTTTCTGCAGATTCAATACTACGCGCATGAATCATACTAAAGAGATTAAATTCCCAATCTGGGTAGGTTGGTCTTCTATAACAATGACTCACCTGAGAAAAGGAAGCCAATTTGTTTCCGATGTCATCAATAATGTCATTAGGGACCTTCCAAACTATCATTCCATTTGCAGTGAAACCTGCATCTCTATGTCTTAATATAGCTGCATACCTTCTCATTATCCCTACTTTTTCGAATTTTTTTGCTTTTTCAAAAAGTTCGTTTGTAGTAATATTTAACTTGCCTGCACTTTTCCTGAATGGCTCTGGTATTATTTCTAAATCTTTCTGTAGTTCTCTGATAAAATCTTTATCAGAATCACTTAAATGCATTTTTTCTGGATTCAATTCCTTAATTTTATCAGTTGGTTTGGGATTTACCGAGTCTTCGTTAACCATATCCAACTTCACCCCTATTTTATACATTTTAAGGGTTGGAAGTAATCTATATTTAATTACTCCATCCAAAGATGACATTTTATCCAAAATAATTTTCATATCTGAGCCAGGAGGTATAGCTAAGGTGAACCACATGTTAAATTCATGATTTCTCTCATAATTATGACTAACACCTGGGTGTTTGTTAATTTCATTTGCCACTGAAGTCAATTTCTCTGGTTTTACTGCAAAAGCAATCAACGCACTTTTATAACCTAATTTTCTTGTATCAAAAATTGCATTTATTTGCCTTATTATTCCATTTTCTTTCATGTACGATATTCTTTTCATAACATCTATTTCCGAGATATTGTAGCGTTTAGCAATATCAAGGAAAGGTCTATCTATAAGAGGAAAAAACCATTGAATTTCATTCAAAATTTTTCTATCGAGTAAATCTAATCGATTTACTTGTATAGACTCAGTCAATTTTTGTTGAATAATGCTATCATCTATTAAAAACTTATGGGTTTAGAACCAAACCTGATTTTAAAGAAATTTAGACATTAATTGCTTTTGTTGGAATAAATACTTTTTAAATAAATCTTTATTCATTTACTATCTTATTAAAATATAATTCGTATCGTGAATTAAATTTATAAAATACTTTAAATCGTTAATAATTGAATAAAAATTAATGAAAAGTAAAAAGATTCAAAATGATTTCGATGATATGACAGATTATGATAATAAGAATAATAAAGGAGAATCAGATTTGAATCTAGATACTTCAAAGGATATAGATTCAGATATTTTAGATAACAAGAATAATCAAAAGAAATATACAAATTCAGATATTGATACAGAAGAGAAAGCTAACCAATTACGATCAACAAATAATTCAAAATCTTCTGACTCCAAGTTTTTTGCAATTAGAATAACTGGAGGTCAAGAAAATATAGTGGCTAACGTAATACAAAATAAGATCAATTCTAAGAAGATCGATTTGTATTCTGTTCTAATACTAGAACACTTCAAGGGTTATGTTATAGTTGAAGCGCCAGATTCTAACATTGCATATGAAGCCCTTTATGGAATCAGACATGTGAGAGGCCAAATACGAGGGGACCTACCATTTAGCGATATAGAAAAGTATCTTGTCAAGAAACCAGTAGTAACTGAACTTAATATCGATGATACGGTAGAAGTAATTGCTGGTCCATTCAAGTCCATGAAGGCAAAAATTACACGTGTAGATTATGAAAAACAGGAAGTTACTGTATTGTTACTGGATTCACCGTATCAAATTCCTGTTACTGTTGATGCAAATTATTTAAAGAAAATACCATGATACCCTCATCAATAATTTAAATTTTTTCTTGTTATATTAATATAAAATAATTTGAAGACTATTTATATTTCGGGGTAATCTTTTTTTGATATGGGAGAAAAAAAATCAATATCTGCTTTAGTTACAGGAGGAGAAGCGAATGCAGGACCTCCTTTAGGACCAGCATTAGGGCCTTTAGGTATTAATGTATTACAGGTAGTAAATACAATAAATGATAAAACCAAGGATTTTCCTGGTATGAAGGTTCCTGTCAAGGTAGAAGTAGATTCTGAAACTAAAAAATTTAATGTTGAGGTAGGTATACCCCCAACAACAGCTCTTATTGCTAAGGAGATTGGAACCACAAAAGGTTCAGGAACAGCTGGAAAAGATTATGTAGGCAATATATCAATGTCGGGAATAGTTAAAATTGCGAGAATGAAGATGGACGTATCTTATGCATTAGATTTAAAAAATTCATCAAAGGAGATTATTGGGTCTTGTGTTAGCAGCGGAATAAAAGTTGAAAATAAACCTGCTAAAGAGATATACATCGACATTAATTCTGGAGTTTATGATTCATTATTTGAATAAAACTCATTTTTATTCTAAATACATCTCGGCTTGGTAGAAACCATCCCATAATAGCTAACAAATTTAGCATCCTATGAGTATTGTATGCTATACACCTAAGCACCAACCCATTATTCTACATTCTTACAAGTATAGAGTAGATATGTACTCCAAACAATCTCTTTATAACTGAATAGTTTCATCCTTTTTATGCTGATTGGACAAAAATCTTGTTGTAATTACATTTCATTTCATTTCTATATTTACCACAAGTTTTCATACTGGTACTTGTTGATATCTTGGAGACATTCTACTGAATCAATGTAGTTTCTCTCTTACAATGATATGATTTTCCTCACTATCATATGCTTTATCTGTAACGACTGCAGATACAGATTTTATTTTTGATATTTTGTTAACTTTGGTTTGAAATCTATGTTATCATGCCTGATAGTAACAGGAGCTCGTCTTATCTTGATGTCGCAGATTATCTATTTAAGAACGTCTGCTCCTATTGACGGTTTAGCATATTTCTTTCGTAGTTTTGCTCTATTGGTATATTACTCTGCATGTGGTATTTTGAATCCAGTAGCATCTATGCTAGCAAATATGTGTCTCGTATTCTAAAAGAGGATAAATGAAGAGATTCTTCTAAGTATCGTGATGTTGATTCTATCAGAAAATTTCTGTAGTGTTGTATAATACGGTATCTTGGATAGTTGTAGAAATAGCCTTAGATAATATACTTCAACAAGCCAATCTGTAAACATTCTGTAAATCTTATATTCATACTGTCTTATTGTAAGTGTTGTCATACAATAAAGATGTAATTACTACTCTTTCTATGGATATATAATGGAATTCTACAATGTTTGAGAATAGAAAATAACCGATCTGCTAATCTAACATTTTTGGATTGTTTACTCATTGACAGATAGAATGTAGTTATCTATGATCGTTTCTAGAGCCTACATCTCCAAAAATGTAAATATTGCAGAAAATTAAAATATCCCCAATTCTGTCAGATTCTTAGAGATTAATTTTAGGTGAAAATGGTAAGATGTCAATTCAACAAGGTTCAGCTGGTGGCGTACCAGTATTAATATTAAAAGAAGGAGCTACTCAAACAAAAGGTAGAGATGCACAAAAGAACAATATTACTGCAGCAAAGCTTATAGCAGAAATAGTCCGTTCGAGTTTGGGTCCACGAGGAATGGATAAAATGTTAGTGGATGGTCTAGGCGATGTTACCATAACAAATGATGGTGCAACCATTCTAAAAGAAATAGATGTCCAACATCCTGCAGCAAAAATGATGGTGGAAATAAGTAAAGCTACTGATAACGAAGTTGGGGATGGTACTACTTCTGTTGTAATTTTAGCTGGTGCATTAATTGAGAAAGCTGAAGATCTTATTACAAAAGATGTTCATCCTACGATAATAGTTGATGGATACAGAAAAAGTGCCCAGAAAGCTATTGATATTCTTAATAAAATTGCACAAAAAGTTGAGGGAAATGAACAAGAGAGTCTAATAAAAATAGCAAAAACTTCTATGCAAACTAAATTAGTATCAAAAGAGGCTAATGAACTAGCTGAAAATGTAGTAAAGGCTGTTTTGCAAGTGTCTGAAACATTCGATTCCAAAAATAAAGTAGACATAGATGATATAAAAGTAGAAAAAAAGGCAGGAGGGTCTTTAAAAGATACAACTCTAATTCAGGGGATAGTGCTTGACAAAGAAGTAGTTCATGGTGGGATGCCAAAAAGGATAGAGAAAAGCAAGATTGCGTTATTGAATTGCGCATTAGAAATAGAAAAGACAGAATTCGATGCAAAAATAAACATCAGTTCTCCTGATCAAATGAAGATGTTTCTTGAAGAAGAAAATAGAATGCTAAAAGATATGGTGGAAAAAATTCAATCTATCGGTGCTAATGTAGTTATTTGTCAAAAAGGAATAGATGATATTGCACAACATTATTTGGCCAAAGCAGATATTTTGACAGTGCGTAGAGTTAAAGAAAGTGATATGACAAAGTTGGCAAGAGCTACTGGTGCTCGAGTAGTAAACAATATTGAAGATCTTACTTCAAATGACTTGGGAAGTGCAGACCTTGTAGAGGAACGAAAGGTAGAGACAGATAAATGGGTATTCGTTGAAGGATGTAAACATCCAAAGTCAGTTACAATCTTGATAAGAGGAGGATCTCAGAGGGTAGTAGACGAGGCGGAACGTTCTATTCATGATGCAATTATGGTAACAAAAGATGTTTTAGAGAAACCAGCTATAGTTGCTGGTGGCGGATCTCCAGAAGCTTATGTTGCAAGCAAATTAAGAGAATGGACTAGTACATTGACTGGAAGAGAGCAATTAGCAGCTGAAAAATTTGCTGAATCACTAGAAGTTATACCAATTACACTCGCAGAAAATGCTGGAATGGATCCTATTGATACTGTAACCGATTTAAGAGCTAAACAAAGCAAGGGGACAAAGTGGGTAGGTGTTGATGCAAGAAATGCCAAAATTACAGACATGTCAAAACTCGATATTTTTGAACCAGTTAGTGTTAAAGAACAAATCATAAAATCTGCAACAGAAGTAGCATCAATGATATTACGAATAGATGATGTGATAGCCTCTAGTAAATCAGGTGGACCCCCTGGTGGCGGTGGAATGCCTCCTGGTGGAATGGGAGAAATGTAATAAAATTAAGTATTTTTTTAAAATATCTTCCAATATTTCAATCTATTTTTTAAATAGATTAGAAGGAAACAAACTTTTCTATTTTTATTCCAATTAATTAAGATAAATTATGTATATATTATAACGATGGATTATCTGGAGAAAGTCAATCAATAACATAATTATTTGTCTTGTGAAATACATACATGAATCTTAAATTGAAACGATACTACACAGATGTATTAATAAACTATTTATATTAATATCTATATGCCTCAGTTGTTGAAATTTAGCCAATCAAAAACTATCCTTATTGTATCTGTGATTTATCTCATTATCTTCTTTGCATTATCTTCAGGTCTCATAAATGCCATACTTGAAGGATCTAATTTACCTGAAGGCATCACTTTCATTCCCTCCAGATCTATACAAACTATAAACGAAACCCTGATTATGACATTCATACTTTTTGTTGGCATGGGAGGAGCATTTCTCCTCTATAAATCAGGATTTGCAATAACATCAAAAACCCAATATGGATTTTTGGCAGGAGGGTTTTTTACAATTGTAATGTCATTACTACTTGGTTTAATGTTGATTAATAATAAAATTTAATTTTATGACCATTAAATGTTCAATTCTTATATCTTTCGTATTATCATTTTATAACTAATTATCCTAGTTAACATTTATTTATTTAATAATTGTCTTTTCTCTTAATGTTAACTGGATTATTCATAGGTCGCTTTCAACCCTTGCATTACGGTCATATAGAAGGTATCAAATTCGCTTTAAAAGATATTAATTTATTGATCATAATTGTAGGTAGTGCCCAAGCTAGCCATGACTTGAGAAACCCTTTTACAGCAGGTGAAAGAATAGAAATGATAAGAAATACTTTAATAAAAATTGATGAAATCGATATTAATAGGATTCTTATAATTCCAGTTCCAGATACAAATGTACATGCACTTTGGACATACAGTCTAGATTTACTAGTTCCCAGATATGATATTGTTTTTACCAATGATCCCTTTACAATTATCTTATACAAAGAAAGAAGAATCAAAATATCTCAACCAACACTCTACTATAGAAAAAAATTTACAGGAACGTTAATAAGGAATGCTATGATTAGAGAGGGAAATTGGAAACAATTAGTACATCCAGAAACAACCAAAGTAATCGTAGAGATATCTGGTATTGAACGATTAAAAAAAATCTGGGCAAAATCTAGGGAAAAGCAGGATTAGATTATAATTATCCATAAAAGGCAATTATTTTATGTCAAACGATGAAACTATAACTTCTGTATTAGAAAAAACGAAAATAGGTGATATTATTAACATATGTCTAAAGGATAATACCACAATAATGGGGAGACTTATGCCAAGATATGAGTATGAAAAAGGAGATCATATAGTAATAAAACTACAAAATGGCTATAATGTTGGGCTCAAAATTGAAAAGATCAAATATATCAATACTTCAGTTTCAGATCTAGCAAAAGATCAATCAAGAAATAATATGAATAATTCCAAATCTGCAAATATTGATCATTCTAGTCTTGATAAATTAAAATCTGATCTACCACAAATTTTGTTGTTAAGTACAGGAGGAACAATAGCAAGCAAGATAGATTATCGTACTGGTGGGGTAACTCCTGTTCTCTCAGCTCAAGACCTTTACAATTCAGTTCCAGAACTTTCTGAATATGCAAAAATAGATACTGAGATTCTAATAAATGAATATAGTGAAAATATAGGACCCAAAGAATGGAACTTAATTATTTCTAAAATAGTACAGAAAATAAATTTAGGTATATACAATGGAATTATAGTTTCACATGGTACTGATACTATGAGCTATACTGCTTCCGCATTAAGTTTTGCCTTACAAAACATTCCAATTCCTGTAATTCTGGTTGGGGCTCAAAGATCGTCAGATCGACCTTCCTCAGATTCATCTTCCAATTTAATTTCTGCTGTGATTTGTGCAACCCAATTAAAATATTCTGGGGTCTTTGTCGTTATGCATGCTAGTATGTCTGATGACCTTATAGCTTGTCATATTGGAACACGTGTTAGAAAAAATCATACAAGCAAAAGAAATGCTTTTCAGTCAATTGATACATATCCTCTAGCAACAGTCGATAAGAATCGAATTATCATGGATGATAAAACTATTTCCTATATCAATTTAAACGAGAGATCCTTTGAATTTGGAAAAAACAAATTGCCTGAAATAATTCCTTCTAAATTCGATGAAAGAGTCTTTTTATTAAAATATTATCCAGGTTTTAATCCAAAATTGATAGAATATGTTACTAATAACGGATACAAGATAATAGTTATTGAGGGGACTGGATTAGGCCATTTGAATAAAAATTGTCTTTTTTACTTGAAGAATGCAATAGCATCAGGAGTTTTAGTATTTATGACTTCGCAATGTATATGGGGTAGAACAAGTCTAACCGTATACGATACTGGAAGAGATTTAATCAAAATTGGAGTTATTCCTTTATCAAACATGCTTTCTGAAACAGCTGTAGTAAAAGCAATGTGGCTGTTAGGAAACGAAAACAATCGTAATTTCATTCTAAAAAAAATGCAAGAAAATATATCTAATGAAATAATCCCAATATCTCATATTCTAAGCTGATAATGATTATAATGATTAAAATATACAATTTATTGCATAAATATTGTGATAGCAAATTCAAAAGAAATTGTTCTAAAAGTTGGTTTTGAGATTCATCAACAGTTATTAACAAAAACTAAATTATTTTGTAATTGTGGTTGCATAGAACCTGAGAATTATGATTCATATTTCTTTAGAAAATTACGTCCAGCACAAAGTGAACTTGGTTCCTATGACCAAGCAAGTTTATTCGAATTCTCAAAGATGCGTACAATCAAATATTATTCTTCTTTTCGGTCCAGTTGTTTGGTAGAAGCCGATGAAGAACCGCCTCATAGAATTAATAGCGAGGCTCTGGAAACTGCATTAATTATTTCTTTAGCATTAAGTTCTAAAATAGTAGATGAGATAAACGTAATGCGAAAAATAGTAATCGACGGGTCCAATACTAGCGGTTTCCAAAGAACAATGTTAATTTCATTAGGGGGATATCTAGATGTAGATAATAAAAAAGTAGGAGTACAAACAATCTGTTTAGAAGAAGACTCTGGAAAATTGATATCTGATGATGGAAACATTAAAGAATATGGACTTGATAGACTAGGAATCCCATTGATAGAAATTGCTTTGGAACCTGTTACTGGTACCCCATCGGAAATAATGAAAACAGCCCTCACATTAGGAAGACTTTTACGAGCAAGCAAAAGAGTTGCCAGAGGAATAGGAAGTATTAGACAAGATGTCAATATCTCCATTAATAATGGTATTGGTGTAGTTGAAGTAAAAGGAGTCCAAAGATTAGATCAACTTATCAAAGTAATCGAATATGAATCAATTAGACAACATGGTCTATTATTAATTGCGGAAAAATTGAAAAAAGAAAGACTTGAAGAAAATATAATAGCAGATAATGTACGTGAAATAATACATATCTTTATAAATTCACAATCAAAAACAGTTAAAAAAATATTAAGTAATACTAATCATACTATCAAAGCCATTAGAGTAAAAAATTTTAAAGGTTTTTTTGGTTATGAACCATATCCCAATATAAGAATAGGGAAACAATTGGGTGAATTGGTACGTTTTTATGGATTTGGTGGAATATTTCACTCTGATGAATTACCAAACTATGGGATTACAGAAAAAGAAGTTGACAAAATAAAGGAAATATTAGAAATAGATGATAAAAAAGATGGTTTTATCATTATTGGAGGGCCCAAAGAGAGAATGTCTGTTGCTATAGATGCACTATGTAAACGATTAGAAATTGTAAAATTAGGAGTACCTTCTGAGACTAGATCTGCATTGATAGATGGCACTACAATATATAGCAGACCAAAACCTGGATCGGCTAGAATGTATCCAGAGACAGATGTTCCAGTATATAAAATAAAAAATGATCTTGTACTTTCTCTCAGAAAAAAAGTACCTAAATCTTGGAACGAAACAATAACTCAATTAAGCCAAAAATACAAAATAAATAAAACACTAAGCGAAAAAATTTTTGATTCGATATATTTTGAAATATTTGAGGAATTATCGTTATCCACAAAACTTGCTCCTTCTTTCATAGCTTCAAAACTTACAGAAGATATCATTAATTTAGAAAGACAGGGTTATGAATCAAATAATTTAACAAAAGAGATACTTGTCGATATTTTCAAGAAAATCGATTCAGGTAAAATTGCAAAGGAATCTGTATTTCCAATTTTTGAGATACTTATGAAAAAAGAAGTTACTAGTGTTGAATCAGCAATAAACCTTCTTGGAATTGAGTCAGTAAGTGATAAAGAATTAGATAGGATTTTAGATCAAATAATAGAAGACAATATGAGCGTTATAAAAGAAAAAGAATTCAATTCTATAAATATCTTGATGGGAAAAAGTATGGCTAGTCTCCGTGGTAAGGTAGATGGTAAAAAGATAAACGATCTTATCAATAAAAAATTAAAAAATATATTTCAATCTGATAATTGAAAGACTATCAAATGTTGTGGAGATATATTGTTAACAAAAATAAAACATATTTTATTCTACTTATTGTTTCTTCTTTATCTTTGTTTTATTAGATTTAATCTGGATAACATTTAAAACATTATTAGATAAACGGAGTTAAATATGTTCATCGAATGTATACAAAGATCTTGTTTTCTTTGTGAATCTAGAAAGAAAATAAATTTCTTTTTATCATGGATAAAGGAGTTCGTCTAGTAGGTAATTAATACTTCTTGGTATGTTGGTACGAAAGAAATCCGTTATTATTTTTTCTGCTTGTAATGAGATATCTAGAAATAATGATTGTAGGTGAAAGTTAGTAAATTTTTGGTTGAAAAAAATATATAATATATCCTAATCAGATCGAAACTATAAAATCATTATTTTGATAAAAATAGTACTGATTCTATCTAATATAATATTTTAATGGCACCATTTATGTATTTGATTGATTACATCTAATGATGTTATTGAATAGAATTATTAATATAACTTATATACCAATTAGCACATATTTTCTAATCATATTTTATTATTATCATATTTAATATGGAGTAAAAGCTATCTATCATCACGTTTATTCAGTAATATCATATCTGTGTATTCCAAAAATGAATTGATTAAATTATACAAAAAAGAAACTAATCCAAAGGTAAAGGAAAGATTACTTTTTGTAATAAAAGTAAAATATGATAATATCATTCTTGC
>Ga0315534_1000291_pt1 | contig 33343 bp, 43 predicted proteins | sample SalMarSW160240MG_FD_203094 | JGI IMG/M metagenome (GOLD analysis project Ga0315534, IMG submission 203094) | Salt marsh sediment microbial communities from the Plum Island Ecosystem LTER, Massachusetts, United States - Salt Marsh Sediment SW1602-40 ...
CAAGTTTGCTCCTTAACTCCTTGTAATTGTAGATTTCACCATTATGCTCTACAATAAACCTACCATCACAACTTCTAAATGGTTGCTGTTCACACGTTCCTCCTACTATCGCTAGTCTAACATGTCCAAGAGCAGAACAGCTGTCTGATATAGGATGTTTTCTAAGGTCATTTATAGAATCGGATTGGACTATTTGCTCCGCCGCGGCGATCGCAGCCCCATCTGGACCTCTACATGCAATGCATGAAAGCATAGATTCTACTAAAGGCACTACATTTTCTCCAGTCTTGCTCAAAATACCAACTATTCCACACATACTACTATCACTAAATCGACGAGGACCGACTCAGTTCCAAAACATAACGCCAGGAGCTAATTCAGTTCCGGTCATAATAGAATACTCTCAATCCCTTAAAAGCGTTTTTATTGGTTCTAAAAACCAAAAGGCCGATTGTGTCAGTGTGGGAACAATATGTGACTTACTATCTGTTCTTAGACCTTGTCTTTTCCCTTACTGATTGCAAGATCTATAGCATTACGGAGCTCCGAATCATTCTTATTTGTAGAATCGATTCCCAAAGTGTCTGCAATAGACTCTAGCTTCTCTCTGTCAATGGATGATTTATCAGCAACATCCTTCGCATTCATCTGGTTTAGCTCATTCTTAGCCTGAATCTTGGCCTTCTGATATTCAGAAGAGGCCCTTCCAACAGATCGTGCGATTTCTGGGATCTTCTTTACTCCGAAGAACAAAACAACTACAATAACAATAATGAAGACCCATTCCAATCCACCAACTCCAAATGCTTGCATCAAATGGCTTGAAGCGATCATCAGTCTAGGTAATAATCCTGCCCTTCTGCATTTAAGTGTTAATTTTCACTCGATTTTATACTCATCTAGGCACCTTTTGAGAATTATTTACGCTCATTTTTGGATGAAAGAGCTTTTACTTAAGTTGATAGAGGCGACTGATGTGGTTGGTGCCGTCAAAATTTTGTACCATGAGCATCTGCTCCGGAATGGGCGGGACGATTATTTTCACTTTTAGATCTCTTGACTACCATTAAGCCAGCCAAGTAAAGAAGCATCATAGGGGCCACTACGAGCCACATACTAATTCCACCTCCATCTGGGGTTATAACTGCACCAAATATGACGAAGATAATTACTGCGTACCTAAAGTTCTTTTTCCAAAATGCCGCATCGACAATTCCAGTCAAAGTGAGTGCATACATTATGACTGGTAGCTGAAAGGCGAGTCCGAATGCTATTAAAAGCTGAAGTACAAAGGGGTAGAAATCGTTTATATTAAAAAAAGTAGCCACACCGATAGATGCGCCGTATGTATAAAGGAAATTTAGGACCAGTGGGATAACAAGAACATAAGAGAATAAGACCCCAACAACAAAGAGTGAGACTGTTGGAACAAGAGTCTTGATGGCAAAGACTTTTCTAGCAGATTGACCAAGACCGGGAGAAACGAACGCGTATACTTCTCTTAATATCAGTGGGATGGAAATCAACATGCTCAAGAAAACTGCAACATATACTTGGGAAAAGAAGGCTTGTCCGGGGGTGGTTTGAATCAAAGATACTTCAGGTGGTAGAAGTGTGTCACTTAAGTAAGTCGTGAGCTGTATTGCAATATTATCGAATGGATTGTAGTTTGGATAGTAAAATGTTAGAACGTATGAATTTCCCTCCGGCTCCGGCGCTGTCCAATCGGATCCTTCTGTGGGAGGAGATTCGCTGACAAATTTGATAACACCCTCATCGAATAAAATATATACTGTGGTAAGTCCGAAAGTGAGGAAGAATGCCATTAGGACTATGATAGCTATCACTACCCGCACCAGTCTAAAACGTAATTCGTCAAGGTGCTCGCCAATAGTCATCTCCTCAGGCAATTTTGTTCTGTGCTATTATTATCCCGCTACCAATATAATTTTACTAGGCAAAACTAACAATTCTTCAGCGCCTTTACGACTACTGAATGTGCAAAGCCGAAGAATGATTTGAGTCTCACTTTATATCACTGTTATATATTTGGCATAGTGTTTAAATAGTTTCAGCATGAAACGAGATTTAGTGATATAGATGCCAGTCGCAATAATTCCAGATGTTAGCGAACAACACTGTATAGGATGTGCTCTTTGCGTAGAAATATGTACAGCACTAGGTCCTGATGTCTTAAGAGTAAAACCAGTTGAAGGGTGGAAAAGAGGAAAGGCATTCGTCTTTTATCCTGAAAGATGTATCTCTGATGGGGCCTGCATAGGCGTTTGTCCAACAAAAGCAATCTTCTGGATGAGACCGATGGAGTATACCCCAGGTCAACCAATTCCACTTAAGAAGAATGCGTTATTCACAAAGGGCTGGGAAGAAGGTTAGAGTCGTAATTGGCCTAAATTTTTTTTTTCTAATTTTAATTCTGAGCTATAGGCGGCAGTAGGGGGTTACGTATAGGTTTTGTCCTCTCGGAATATGTCATAATGGGAGCTAATATAGTTTAGATTGTTATTTTGACTGCTTGATCGATTAAAGATGTTAGAGAAGATAAAATATCATCTTATGTGGATTTGGGGCCAGGAAGAAGGATTCATGAAGCGAGGCAGGGAAGGGATGCTTGTGATAACGAATATGCGCATCACATTCATAATTAGGACGAAAATGAAATACAACGTACATGAGGAATACTCGCTGAGGCAGCTAAGGCGGTTTAAAGATGATGAATCCGTCTTGCAGCCCGTGGAACGATATAATGAAATAGACCTTCAGAACGATCTGGCTGAAAGTGATAAAAACATGGATATTCCCTTCAACAATATAACCAAAATCGGGCAAGAAAAGAAAAGATGGGGAACCATTCTTAAACTAACGTTTGTTGAAAACGGAGATACGAAGAGATACAAGTTCATGATCGTGAAAGGATGGGTAAAGTATCCTATGAAAGACCCTGTTTCATTCCAGCAGTTTGATTGGGACCCGATTATTATGCTAATGAAGAAATAACCAAGCTACCGATCAAAGTCAATGTGTAGCGGAACATTCGCATGACAATAGTAATACCTACCATGCCCCGCATGATTTTCTACATGGTGAACATGTGTCAATTGCGTAGCTAAGGCTTTCCAACTACTAAATGACGATTCCTAATTGGAAGCTTAATTTGAAATTTAGAAAATCGACACTAAAGTATCGTTACCTTAACCAGAAATTAAATAAAGCTGTGGAAAGTTAGAATGTGTGGTAAGGTTTCTAGTCGGCAAAAGGTCAGACATTCAAGAGGGTGAGTTTACCAATGTCACAGTTGGAGGTAGACAAATCCTAGTTGGAAAGATTCAGGGAAGCTATTTTGCGACTGGCAACATGTGCACGCATGAAGGCGCAGAATCGCATGAAGGTGAGGTTCTGGGACCAATAGAATCTTATACAGTAATAATTGAAGATGATAAACTCTTTGTAGAGATTTAGAAACAGGAAGGTTAAGCCTATTTAATATGGAAATTTCGAGACTTTCGAAATCTTTACGTCGTTTCGATTCGAAGATCAATTTATTGGAGATATGGATTCAGATAGCATAGCACCCGACTGGAGATATTTTGCCTTGGAAGCAATTGATCGTTAGATGTTAATCACAATTATATTGTCTTACATAAGCTAAATAAAATACCGCGAAGTTAGCCCAGACTGGTTAAGGTACGAGCTTCCCAAGCTCGGGATCGCGGGTTCAAATCCCGCACTTCGCACCTATGGACTTTATTCTAACAATACTTATTGTCCTGTACTCACCTGTACCGACCTGTACTAGAACTTTGCCACAAAATCAGCTAATCCTAAAAGATGAAAAAAGTTTCCGAGCCTTAAAAGACGACATATTTAAATTTCTGCATCTCAAGATTCACTCCTGAAAACGAATTTGCCTATAAAAAACTATGAGATTCGCTATTGAAAATCATCAAAAGCGAAAGGGAAACTTGATTAATAATTCTAATTAAGTTCCAAGCGACTCTTAAGATCCTTGAACCGATTCCTAATTGTAACCTCTGTTACTCCGGCAGCCTCTGCTATATCCATTTGAGTAATGGTTTCTCCTACGTTTTTTGACGACAAATACAACACTGACCCGGCTAAACCCATGGGGTCCTTTCCTGCAGATATTCCGTGCTTTGTAACATTCTGCATAATACTCATTGCTTCACGTTTTGTTCGTTCACTCAGCCTCGTCTTATTGGCCACTTTTACAATGCATTTTATAGGATCGACCATAGGGACCTTCAAGTCTAATTCGAGGATGAGCAATCGAGTAGTTCTTGCCAATTCTTTTCTCTTAATATTTATGAGATCGGAAATATCACTGAGGGTTCTTGAAATCCCCATTTCCCGACAAGCTATATATGCTGCTGCAGAGAGCACTGATGGAATGGTTCTCCCTCGAACCAATCCCCTTTCTTGGGCCTTTCTATAAATATAGGCGGTTTTCTCGATAGCTGCTTCGGACAACCCAAGCTTATCTCTAATTCTTTCCAAAATGCTGAAAGCATGTCGAAGATTCCTATCCGCAGGGGAATATGCCTGGGTTCTGAAATCCCAAGCTCTTAATCTATCCATTGTAGATCTGACAACGGCATCTAACCCTTTCCCACTCGCATCCTTATCAGATCGACCTATTACAGTAGCAAGTCCCATATCATGTCTGGCCAGCGACGTTGGCATTCCAGTTCTACTTCTATGGTTAGCTTCTTCCACACTAAAGGCCCTCCACTCTGCTCTGTTCTCCTCAACATTCTCTAAAATGACGGTACCACAATTGCCACAAATAATTTCGCCAGAATCAGGATCTGCAATATTTTGATTGCTTCGGTTGCATACGGGACACTTTATTGAACTTTTCATTATTTTATATAAAAACAGTTGTATAATCTGCATTCAAATATTTAAACCTAACCAAATGCGTTCGAATCGAGGAAGAATTTTAAGATTTTACTCATAATAATTTCAAATATACATACAACGTACTATAGGTAACATGTTAGGTGGCAGGGATGTTAGAAAGATAATTGTGGCCTACTTGAATGAGAGGTCTAAAAAGATAAGAAGAATTAATGATGATCCGACCAGGATTTACACATCTGAAGCGTCTCAGTGTACAAGACTTTCATATTATGAGAGAATTGACCCAATTAATTCAAATTCAGCAGAACTATTCCAAATCCTTTTGAAGAATGGATTTAGACATTCGTTCGAAAATGTAGAATCTGAATATAAAACGGATAATCTGACCCTCGTACTTACAGCGGACATAATCCTAGAAAAGGAGCTTATAGTAAAGTTGCAAATAACAGATTCCTTGCCAGGTTCTCCTAGGCCACAAGATTTGCTGTATCTCAATGCCTGTCTCTATGCTTTTGACAAACCAGAGGGAATTTTGATTTATGTACGAGGAGATGGAAAAACATTAGAATTTTTAGTAGCAAAAAGTGCGAAAATGTTTGAGGAATTAATAAGAAGAGCAAGGGTCTTGAGTACGCTGCTTAAAGAAAAAAGAGTGCCTATAGTTGAGCCGTCTGAATCTTGCATGACTTGCAAGTATTATGGGAGATGTTACATGATCGAAAGAAAGGAAACCAGCTTCTCAATAGAAAGCCTGTTTGGGAAGTCTAAAGATGAATCTGCTTAATCAAGGAAAACTTAAAGTGAAAGGTCGGTCTCCTCCACTAGCTTGAAGTGTAGACGTCTGGCTAAAGGAGTATGTGCCGTTCACTTGGTAAGACTCTATCTGGTTCATACTCAACCGATCCCATATGCCTGAATTTCCGCTGTTCCGAGCAAGTAGATCAGTATCTTTTAGAGTCACATTCCCAGAAGCGATGACCGGAAAGACGTTATCTTGAGACTCAAGAAAGCCTTCCAACCGTTCACCAATTTCGCCTGATGCAATTTCACTGTTGTTAACTAGAACTTTGTACTGAATAGACTCAAGGATAATAGTCCCCCTATTGGGATTATGGGCGACAAATGTAATCTGTAAATTGGAATGCGAACTATCTACTGGTTCAACAGTGACATTCTTGATTGAAATGATAATAGGATTATCTGTCCGGTCTGTAGATTGAATTTCTGTGTTTGAAGGACTTTGGGGCGTTGGCGCAGGGGCTTGTCTTTCAACATTCTCATTGTTGGAAGCAAACCCCCAATAAGCAACCCCGGCGATTACAGCTATTGCGACGGCTGAAGAAATATAAATGATCTTCCTCTTATTCATCTGATGATATCACTTCTATGTTCTCATATGAATTCTTTTACAATCCTGAATTAAAGGAAAAGTGAAAAGAAATTTAGAGACGAATGCATTGGCCTCAACATCAGTCCATTGGATCCTGACTACTCCATCGTTGTCGTAGACAAGATGGTTCAAGATTATGAATCAACTAGGCATAGTTTGGTATAATCAGGCCACTAATTAGATGCCAACAACACTAAAATACCAAAGGATGTAGATAAAATCTAAATGCCTACGGCTTACATATTGGTAAACTGCACATTAGGATCGGAAGAGCGAATTATTAGTGAAATATCTAATTTGCCTGATGTGAAAGAAGTAAGAGGGACATATGGGGTTCATGATGTTTTCGTGAAAGTAAAATCTGACAACACAGAGACAATGAACCACACTATAACTAACAAGATTAGAAAAACGCCAGGAATAACTTCCACCGTAACACTTGTAGTCATAGAAGAACAAGGTGGCAAGGAAAATCATTAACTACTCATTTTGAGGTAGTTCTTTACTTCGGTCCTCTTTCTTAATCTTCTTGATCATGTAGATGATCAAAGAGGTGCTTATTAGCATTATAATCCAACCAGTTACCCCCACGATGAGATAAATCTCATATATCGGGATAACTAAAGAAATGCCTGCAAGAGCTGCACCTACCCACCAAACTATAATTAAAGTTTGTAAGTTTGATTTTGCCATAACTTATTTACCTAGCCGCGCAGATCTTCGTCAAATCCCTTCAGATGTCTCAAAATTTTACCGCACTTGGAACACTGATCATATTCCCGAAAGTCGAAGTCACTATACTTCCTAAATGAGAATGATTCCACATGATTACAGAAGAGCCTTCTTATCAGCTGATGAAGCATCAAATACTCTATCAAGTTGGGTATTTTTTACCATTTCGATTTGGTGTGGGAATATTTCCAACCGAAAATGCCGTCGGTGAGATTTGAGCTCACGACAGCTCGGTCTTCAGCTTCACCCCACATTAATAGGTCGAGTGCTCTCCCGGGCTGAGCTACGACGGCATGTTACACTGTTCTTAGATGGATCATATATATTCCTATCACATTATCAGCTTTGTCAGCGCAGTTCAGCTTGAAAGGTCCCACTCGCATTTTAGCTACATCGCTTTGCAATTTTAAGTGCTTGCTCAAAATTTCATGTCTTCTTGTGACAAAGAAAAGTTTATGAAGAATAATAGTAAGAGATGAAATATCAAGTTAGGAGATCTCGGTTGAAGGTATCGGTTCTAAGGATGGGACATAGATTTGTCCGAGATGATCGGGTAACTACTCACATTGCTCTGGTGGCCAGAGCATTGGGTTGTGATCGAATTTTCATGAATGAAGTGGATAAATCGATTAGATCTACGATAGAGGAAATTATTGAGAGATGGGGAGGACAGTACTTTAACATAGAAATAATCGAGAGTTGGAAATCGATAATTAAGCAATGGAAGAGTGGAGGGGGAAAGATCGTTCATTTGACCATGTACGGTCTGAATATAGATGAAGTTATAGAGGAATTACGCAACAGTGACAAATTGCTCGTGGTGGTGGGTGCTTCTAAGGTTCCTATGGAGGTTTATCAGGTTTCCGATTACAACGTAGCAATAGGAAACCAACCTCATTCAGAAATAGCAGCATTGGCAATATGCTTGGACAGAATTTTCAATGGAAAGGAGCTAACAAAGCAATTTGATGATGCAAAATTAAAAATTGTTCCTTCTCCGAATGAAAAAAAGGTATTAAACAACTCTCGAGTTTAGTACAGTCTCTAAATCAATTGCAATTGGAAATCTATTCCAAAAAACGAAGCCCTTTATTTTATAGTTGACAAATAATATAACCCTCTCCCTAACGAGGAGTATCATTGGAAAAACGTATGAACAACATATCCTTAGCAATCAAGAACTATTATTCGTATATGAATCAGATAGTTACTATGCCTGATTTCTTTTTAGACCGAATCCTACTGTTGCAATCACAGGATGAGTTTTTTCAGTCGATCGTTAACAAGATTCGCGTAGGAGGAGGGAGTATACGTGAAATTCTAACGGTCGATCGAAAGGGAGGAAATGCTGCTAACATTGCCTATAGTATTGCTAAGCTAGGAGGGAGAGTCGCTTTTTTTACAGTAGGAGATCAGATTGCGAGATCTGTGATCGAAACCACATTTCAAATATTCGGAGAAAAAGTAGAAATTATAATCTCAGATGGGATACAAGGAAAAACTACCTCGATGGAACTCTATGATAATGTGGAAGGCAAATCTAAAGTCAATGTTATGCTAAGTGATGTTGGAGATAATGCCGACTTTGGCAAAGCAAGGATAAACTCAGAGACTCATTTGAAAATATTAAATAAAGCGGACGCAGTCATCGTTGCGAATTGGGCAAGCAACTTAAAAGGGACTGAACTAATGAAATTCGCATTTGAAAGCTCACCAAAGGCACTACATTTCGTAGATCCAGCTGATTTTCAACTCAGGAAGGAAGAATTTATCGAAATCCTTGCCCTCCTCTCAAATCAAATAGATGTGCTTAGTATCAATGAGAATGAATGTAACACACTTGGATCATCATTGGGATTAGGTACTTTGTTACCTTGGCAATCGTATTCAAGACAAGAGATCAAGGACGCCGCGCTAAAGCTATCTAAGAAAATCGGATTAAGCATTGATATTCATACCAAATTAGGATCGGCTTGGTCAAACGGGAAAGATAGTGAGATAGTTCCAGCAATCAGAAGCGAGATCAGAACCCTGACTGGAGCGGGAGACGTATGGGAGGCAGCCGATGTCGTTGCATATCTTGCTGGTCTTGATCCTATAGATAGGTTAACGTTCGCGAATGCCGCATCCTCGCTTTATGTCCGTAATCAATCTGCTGAGTCACCAAGCCTTGAGGAAGTTGTTGAGTTACTGGATAGAATTAATATGTAGACCTTTTTTATAACTGAAAAAAGTGGCCAGTGACTTTTTACTTGAGAGTGAAAAAGAGTCATTGGATACATAAAGAGACTATAATAGAGGGTTCTACTAATACAGATTCGGTTATATAAGTCTCAATTTATTTAGCAGGTTAATGGCTCCACCGCCCATCGATGCATCAGAATTCGAGGCACATAAGGACCTAAACCGAATCGTAGTAGATTTCTTGTGTCGAAATAGCGATAAGGCATTCTCAGTGAAAGAAATTGCAGAGTTTACAGGTATCAGACAAGAAGACATCAATTACCTGATGCTTAAACTGTCCTTTCAAGACGTAATCAGCAATTTATCTGGCATTATTGTACACAGAAAGGCTAGTAGGATAGGTAACCTCCGCTCAATAAGGATAGAAGACGTCACAATTGATGGAACAATATATTACAGATGTGTAAAATTGGATGCTAAAAAATCGTAGCCACCAAAATGTCCTGTTGTCAAGTAAATATCAAAACTTCTTTCGAGGATTGAAGGCTTGAGATATCTTCTTTGAAGTGAGGTTCTACACTCTGGTAAAGACCGTTCCTTTGATTGATCAACAGGCTGGTATTAAGCACTATTGTACTGCGTTTAGAGGTACAGGCGGAGTAATCAAACGAAATCCAGAGGATTTTCTAGTAAGCGAGATCCTAAATAGACAATACCTTGAAAACTTGTCGAAGCATTCAACCTCTACCTATCGCTTTCCCGTTTTTGTTCTAAAAAAGCATAATATCGATTCCAACCATGCTATCATAGAAATACGTAACAAACTTGACTTGGAACTAAGAGTCCTCGGTATAAAAGACGCCAAGGCGAGCACGATGCAGTTTGCCACCACAATTCAGAAAACAAGAAATCCACCCCTAAGTACTAAGACTTACCATACTGAAATTCGCCTTATTGGATATGGCAGTACTCTACTCTCAAAATCAGATCTTTGGGGAAATCAATTTACTGTTCTGATAGTTGAACCCAGGCATGCAGATTTGACTGATTTTCTCCCTGAAATAGACCGGATACCTAATTTCTATGGTCTCCAAAGGTTTGGAAGTGAAAGGATGGTCACTCATAGTGTTGGAAGGGAAATACTTAAGGGGAATTTTAAACGAGCATCCGAATTGCTCCTAACTGAGACTACCAATTATGATACTGCATATAGCAGAGAGATCAGGGAACAATTGTCGGACCCAAGTAACTACAACAAACTCATGGGTCTATTGCCCAAGGGTATGGATATTGAAAGAGAGATAGTACGATCGTTACTTTATAAGAGAGACTATATTCGCGCGTTAAGGGCTATCCCCATTGGAATTCGACGATTGTACGTCCAGGCCTATCAAGCCTATGTATTTAACCTTTGCATAAGCGAATCTCTATTTTGTGGTGAGGATATAACGAAATGTATGGATGGTGACCTGTGTTTTGAAATCGAAGGTAATGATGTACTTGGAAAGATTAGGAAGCTAAATCCCAGCATTGATACCTCTTCTACAGTGCTTCCCGCGCTACGACTTGTAGGATATACGTTTCAGACCGGAAAAGGACGGTTCGAATCTACGTCACAAAAAATACTCAAAGAGGAAGGACTGACTCCAAGAGATTTCTACATACGAGATATGCAGGAGCTTAGCGCGAAGGGCGGATTCAGACAATCAGTTCTTTGGTGTAAGGGATTTAGTCATTTTGGATCTCTACATATCAGTTTCAAATTGCCTAAGGGCTCCTACGCCACTACTCTTTTACGAGAAATCATGAAGCCTGACTCCCCGATCGAAGCTGGTTTCTGAGCTAATGTGAAATGAGAATTAGTTCTTACAGCTCTAACCGCAATGACTACCGGACAAGGGATAGTCTCCTCTTCAGAGGTTTTACGCACAAGTCCTAATTGGTTCTGACAAGTTTTACTATTCTGATCATGATGTTAATAGTGATGGCTGAAAGCATCCACGACAGAATAGTACTTAGCATAGCTGTCTGATACGGAGAGATTATAGCTAGCTGGAGGAGCTGATAAAGGATCAGAATTTTTGATGTAGAATAAATTATTTCAGAAACCGAAAAAGTAGCTATAAGCTTCTTTATGTCGCTTCTCAACTTGTGAGAATCTCTTTTTTTTGTAACCGGATCAAGATACCTGTTTCTATTGTCGATATAGAAAAGTACCCCGAATATTGGAAAGAATACACTGTACTCGGTTGCTATTGATACAAAGGAATTTATGAGATTGCTTCCTCCTGTCTGTGAGTATAGCTGAGTAACTAGACTACCGACTAGGAGTGACGAAATGCCTGCAATTATAAGGTTTTTGTTGAAATACAGAACTTCTTTATACTTTAGGTAAAGATCGTAGATGCGCTGATTACTCATTGGATGTTCCTTTACTAAGTTATTTAGCCTTTTCAATTATATATTCCATTCGTGTTAAACCCGTACCAAAGAGACTTGGATACTCTAGAATATTCTAATTGTGACAAACTAGCTTGAAAAAATCTTTAAAGCAAAAGACCCCGGAGAAATCCTTAGAATATAGAAATCGTTTTGTCAGTTCATAAGAGGTATCATATGTCAGTGAATATAGGAACAAACATAGGGGGTTTTATTTCACAGCAAAAAAACTGAAAGAGCCTAGCTTACTGTATCTTGTCAAATTTCTTCATGACGTAGGGCAAATTATCTATAAGATCGGTCGCGAGGAGATGCAAACCCAGCTTTTCAGAGGCTTGCAATGCAGCTAAGCCATTTAGGTAGACGCCCATGATAGAGGCAAGAAATGGATCTAATTTGGTGAGAAGACCTGCTACCAGTCCTGACAAGACATCTCCAGTTCCTCCCACAGTCATCGCTGGAGTACTCCGTTTGATCACTGATACGTTGCCGTTAATTCCGCTCGCTACTACATTATATTCCCCCTTCAAGATTATTGTAATGCCATATGTTTCTGCCATTTTAACCACAGATGATATTAATTTCTCGAGGCTTGCCTTCTTCTGAGTTAGAAACTGTATAGAGCTTTCTGTTGAGAAGACGCGCTTGAATTCTCCAAAATGAGGGGTGATCACTGTATTGGTTCCTGATATATGTTTTAGAACATCTGGGATTAACGCAGAAGCGTCAAGGAGGAGTTTGGTTTGCATGCCTTTAAGCTCATTTATCAAGTTAGTCAGCCCCTTGATTTGGGCTATGTCTAAACCCATCCCTATGGCAGCAACATCTGGTTTCTTTGGAAGAGCACGAAGGATTTCTCTTACGGAAGTCATATGCAATGAATCGTGTGAGAAAGGAAGGACAATAATGTTCGGAGAATAAGACCTTAGAGCTAGGGCGTTTTGTTGTGGTACACCCGTATAAACAAGGTCGACCCCTGATCTTAGACCGGCCATCGAACTCAATAACGGGGCACCATGGTATATACGGCTTGCCCCAATTACGAGCAAAACTCCATTCTCGCCTTTTCGAGAAGATATGGATCTGGGCACCATCGTTTGGCTGACGAGCCGGTCATTAATGAAAATTCTCTTTGGCAACGGTCTTGCTCCTCATATCATTCTTCGAAAAGCATTCCTTCTTTAAATAGGTAGTATCTCATGCCAATGAGTAGCAACATATCAAAGATCATTTGACCACTTTTGTTAATCATCAATTATAACAAAGTTCATTTCGTCTCGGGTTGGCACAAAGTGATCCAACCACGATCATAATTGAATCTCTATTTTGGCTCGTAAAGGAACACAAAATGATTTAAACTATTTGACTGCGCTGAAAATATACTCCCAGTCTTGGATTTAACGTATAAGCATGTTCTCCTCTGGACCTGAATTAGGCCTTGCTGGAATGCAACGTATTATTAGGAAATCAGGTGCAGAAAGAGTTAGTGACGATGCCGCTAACGAACTACGTATGGTTTTAGAACAAATTGCTGAAAAAATTGCTAAAAGTGCAGTTGAGTTGTCACTACATGCTGGTAGGAAAACAATAAAACCTGAAGACATTCGTCTGGCTACCAGAAACGTACTTAGAATGTGAAACAGGTCTTGAAATTTTTTCTGTCTTCAACAGAATATCTTACCTGTCGATATTAAGCTACCTACCAACAAGAAACGTGCAGTCGACTACATACCATATCTTCTTTACAAGTTACGTAACGCTTACCTGTATCGATCTATAGAAGGAAAATAGCTCCTGATGTTAGAATGTCAAACTTGATAAGAAAGGGTTTGTCATAATACAAAGGGTGAGAACCTACCCTATATTGTATGATGCGCACATTCATCTAACAGATCCTGAATTTTCTTCATATTTGGAAGAGATACTAACGAGCATTAGAATAATGAAGATGCATGTATGCTCGGTTACAGTAGATATCACTTCAACCATCAACGGAATCAAATCCTTTGGTCAATCCAACAACGACATAGTAACTCAATTCATAGGAATTCATCCACAATTTGCTCATGATGCCGATATTGGAAACTTCATGGAGATCTATTCTGAATATTCTGATTCGATCGGAGGGATAGGAGAAATCGGACTCGATCCGACATACACACTAATTAAAGGGAATTCATATCAAAAGCAGACACAAGTGTTCCAAGCTATGCTGAGTCTTGCAGAAAAGTCGAAGAAACCGGTATCTATTCATTCTAGAAAGTCTCTCAACGATATATTAGATTTAATAAAATCTTACAACTTGGCGAACCTGCTCTTCCATTGGTTCTCCGGTAATAAGAAGCAATTGCGCGTTCTAATGGACTTAGGGGCATATGTCTCATATGGTCCGCCATTAGTATTTTCTGAAGACAAACGAGTTCTTCTAAGGAATACTGACAAAAACAGGATACTCATTGAGACAGATGGACCTGTTCGGTACCCCAGCTGCTTCACAGGATTACCTGCATTGTCAACATCATTCTTGGTAACCGTGGCTAACACTGTTGGAGAAGTTTTTGATATATCTTATTTAGAAGCAATTGAATTCATTGGTTTGAATACTGAGAACTTCTTGGGCAAGAAACCAATGTAGAAGTTTTCCCATTTTCGTACTATTTCTATGTTTACACTTTCGTGAATTACTATCCAAGTTATTCTGCTTCAATATTCAATTTCATCAATGACTAGAATGAAATGCATGGACAAATTCGCAGGACATTATGTCACTTCGGATAATAGTCAATTGGTTTGTGGGCACTGGGTACGATGAAATATTATCAATAAAATTGATAAAGTCCATTACCAGATAATTCAGGATGAATCATGAAAGTAGTACTGCTTGCTGGGGGTAGAGGTACAAGGGCAAGGCCATTTAGCGATTTTGTTCCTAAATCAATGATCCCTATAGAAGGAAGGCCTGTTATAGATCATGTTGTAAGATATCTTGCACGATTCGAGACTGTGGATGAAATTCTTATCGTGTGCGAGTTTGATTCTTTTGGAAACCAAATCATAAATTATTTCGAAGGAAAAGGGAGCATAATCCTCAAAAAGATCTCGTTCATTGAGGACAACAACAGTGGGACTGGTGGAGCAGTCTTAAGAGCTGAGGATTCGGTAAAAAATGGAAGCGAACCGTTTCTTGTTTGGTTTGCGGACAATCTTTGTGCATTGAATTTGAAGGAGTTAGTCAGCCGTTATCGTACATTGAAAATGCAGATTGAGAGCGGCAAAGAGATCACAGGGGTTCTGGTAACAAGAAAGCACCGATATGAAGAGACCGGAAGAGTTACTGTCGAAGCTAAAGACTGCAACAGAATAGAGGAATTTATTGAGAAGCCAGTCGCTGAACTAGAATCCCCCGAAGCACTTGGGATTTATCTATTTGATAAAATAGTATTCGAATTTTTACGGCAACAACAAGAATCCGTTACTCAGAACAAGCAAACCAACAGCTTTAACCTGTCTCATGATGTTTTGGCACACCTGCCTTCGAAAGGTGCCAACCTTTATTCTTACAGTCTGGATGACAACACAGATTGGATAGATATCGAATCACCGGTTTATGCAGACAGGAATAGGAAGATTATTAGTAGAATCATAGATCAGATGAGTTTCATTTTTGACCACAATTCTCATCAGCAGCCTACTTGATTGTTAACCACTAAATGTTTATATCTTATCTTGAGTGAATACCTTTAGCTGAAAACTCCTTCTAGCTTTCATTCTCTTTCGATATTGAGCCCCTTAATTTAGAAGTTTGGAAGCAATCAACTATCGTCTCAATCAAACCTATCATATGAAGTGTAATCCTCATGGTTGAAAACTTGCGCCTAAATCACGAAATGGAAATTTGAGGCAGTATAGGCAGCTCAGGATATAAAGGACATAGAGAAAAATAATATACATACTTGGACCACTTAGGATACTACAAAACACTGGGCGTTTCAGAGGACGCTAGCTATCATGACATCAGAAAGGCATATCGCCGGCTGGTCAAAAAGCATCATCCTGATAGAAACACATCAAATCATTCAGGAGACATGATTAAGATAATCTACGCAGCCTTTGAGATTCTTTCAGACAAAGACAACAGGAAACAATATGATTTAACAAGTCCTGTTAAAAATAGCGGTTTATCTGAAGAGACTACGGTAGCCAAGAAAAGTCATCAACCTCATGATGGTTTCAGAAATCCAGCTGCAAAGCCTAGAAATTCCTACGAGTCCACAGTTTATCCCAATCAGAATAAAAATCAAGAAACTACAGAAAATGAATACAAAGAATGGAAGCACGAGAGATTTGGGAATAGACAGAGCTCAAGAATCAGAAATGACCCGTCTGGAATCATAGGTGTATCAGAGGTTGAGGATGATGAAGAGAGCTCCCAGCCACATGCACGCTTCAACATCTCAGTAGAACCCACATTATGTATGGCATTCGGAAGCTGCGAGGTATTGGCGCCTAAAGTATTTGTGTTGGAAAAGAACAAGATCATAAATCCTAAAGTCAGAATTGAATCAGAGGATGGTTCTCCATTTGAAGATATATTATCAGCAGCAGAAACCTGTCCTACAAAGGCTATCAGAATTATTGATAGAACCAGTGGTGAGCAGGTGTTCCCTTAGCTTTTGTTCAATGAGACTAGCCAATTATATCGCAATTGTAACCGTTCAGACAGAATCAGGTAAGCAAGAAAATTGAATGACATACATATATTTATGTAACGTGAATATTAAGGAGTGAACCTTTCAAGCAATAATCTCACCTCGAGTATTGCGTTAATCATGTTAATACTTGTAGTCGTAGCGGCTTTCTTTATACAGACAAATTTTCCTAATCCGATTGCACAACAAATCAGAGAACAGACACAATTCTTTGATCAAGATAGAGGAAATCTAGGTTAGAGAGCTCCTGAGTGGACTCTTATCATAGTGCAGCATATACCTAATCACGTACCAAAGAGGTGCGGTTCTGTTTTCTTCTCAGGAACGGCATCGGCCCAAAAGATCTATCTTTAGTTACTATAGAAAGAGACTCCTAAGATAGCACCATATTCTGTCGCTTAACTAGATGCGATTTCCCAAACTAATGCTACTCCTGCTTATAGTATGCTGATAACGGCAAATAGTATTTGATGAGTCGCTTCTTGCCTGCATTCAAGATAGTATCAGAATTCAATTAGAGGTCTACCTTTGAAACAAACCCTGCTCTTTAATGTCATTCGACCCATAAAGAAAATTTGTGAAGATTAGTGGCTAGTAAATGCAAAAAGATTTTTCTTGTAGACATCTGTTCTTCTGTTTTTTAGAAGTGGAAGCTGTCCTCTCACCTTTATAATATCCGATTTCTCTAATTCCACCACCTCCATCCCTTCTTTATTGCCCATATCTAACAATACAGTCCCAAAAGGATCTACTACCATACTCCTACCAGTATATATATTTCCTACCTGATCTGGTGCAATTACATAGATGCCATTCTCAATTGCTCTGGCTTTTATGAAAGTCTGCCAATGTTCTTCTTTCATAATTCCATGCACCCATGCTGAAGGGATTACTAGAAGCTCAGCACCCAATACGCTCAGTATTCTAGACACCTCAGGAAAGCGTATGTCATAGCAGATCATGAGACCCATTTTTGCAGCTTCTAATTGAAAGGGTTTCTCGATGCTATTTCCGGCTAGAAATTTATCCGATTCTCTAAAACCCAGTGCGTCGTATAAATGGATTTTTCTGTAACGAGCCACGATCACCCCGTCCTTTCTTATTGCAAGTGCAGAATCAAAGACTTTGTTTTTGGTTCGAGCCTTTTCATAAAGCGTACTAATAACATCAATTCCATTTTCTCTAGCACACCGGCTTAAAGACATTACAAAATTACCAGTATTTACGGCTTCAGAAATCCCGCTCAATACGATGGGTTTTTGATCTGATGGGGAATAACCCATTTGAAATTCAGGGAAGCATACGATCTGGGCATTTTTATGGCGAGCTTCTTTAATATAGTCTTTTGATTGTGCCAAGTTCTTCTTCTTGTCTGTATCTGACTTCATTTGCACGACTGCTATCCGACACAATTCGCTCATATCGTCTTATGACCTGGATACTCATAACAAGATAAATAATTATCTGGAAATCTCATCCTCTGTGAAATGAGGACGTAACGAGTAATCGGTTCCTTGACCATGAGCATCCCCTAGGGGTATTTCTTCTGGAGTCTGCAATTAAGTACTGGTATCTGATTCGGGTTTGAATGCAGATGACGAGACCCTAGAATACCAATAACTCTAATAATGAGAGCAGAGTATTCTGAAATGAACAACTCAAAAATGATCGAGCTTGCCTTTCTACCCCTTACGTATCTCCACTTGCCGGCAGCTAGGGAAATTGATCGTGATGCCGAATCACCGATCCTAAAGTATAATGATGATGTGATTGGATGCAATTTTGAATCTAACTCGGTAGATTGGACGCCTATATATCACCGATTGGATCGAGTTTTAGATTCTAATAATATGGAATATTCGAGACAATCAGTTAGGAGAAAAGGAGTAGCTGAAGAGGGAAAATTTCGTTTAAACAATGGTATTGATAATAAATCTATTGGAATAACTTTTCAATGGTGAATTGTTGAGGGATGAACTCCACAAATCCTACAAAATCTGGTCGTTCAGTCGCGCCTCATGGAAACCGACCACTTTCTTACAATTGGGTGTTTGCCATTGGAATTACGATGATCCTATTGGGAGTAATATTATTTGCATTAAGAGCAGCTCTAGTCAGCCTTGTGATCATGATTATAGGAATTTCTCTTTTTACAGCCTGGCTTTACTTAATCACAAGGTTAAAGGAATCAAAGAATCTTCCTCAAAAAGGCAGTTTATCAAATAGGCAAGTTCAGGGAGAATTGAACGAGGAATGCATATGTGCCATATGTAAGCATAAGGTATCAAACACCTGCCTTAATGAAAATTGTGCGTGTTGCATTCTGATGAAAGATGACAGCGTGGTAGGGCATTCTAACAATTCCTTGCAATGAGATAATTTTGTGGCTTGCTGTCATAATATTTCCAGTTCGAACATCTCCATATCTCCTGTTTGCACATTCTGATGGCCATCCCCAATGCTGATGTCGTTTTAAACGATCAAGACGAATCCACGGTGCCACACCGGCCATTAGTTCCTGTACTTGACTACTCGAACATCTCCATCGTTTGCTGTTAGAATAATTCGATCAAATTCCAGTTCACTTGGATTTGGAGAAGAAAATACAGATGCAAATGGCCCGATGTCTCCCAGGCTCTGGGGAATTCCGTTCTCTCCAAACTGAACTATTACATTCTTCAACGAATCGAAGTTATTGTTATTGATTTTTGCAGTTATCGAGCCAATCAATCCCCCTCGTTCTATTATCTCGATATTTACTCCAACTCTAGGAAGGAATACCGACAATACAACCAGAGCTACAACGACAAAACCTACGATTATCCCCACCTTTGCAATTTTTATATAGTTTCTTACCACTTTACCACGAAGACCATCTTCCCGAAATTTGTCTTCGTCCCATCTATCACTCAATAGGAATACACCTATGCTCATGGGAATCGATCTGCATTATTGTACTCTCTGGCATCTTATTGCGACCTACCTTAAATAGGTATAGCGATGCAGTCAGCAGAACCTCAGCACGGTTCATTCTTTTAGTTTAAGGTGAATTGAAATGAATATATGAAATCCAAAAATTTCCCTCGTCACTAGTCTTCAATTTCTTAATTGGAAATTAACTTCAAACATCGTAATAATGTCCTTGATGTTTTCGTCTGAAGCAAATCTGCAGATCAGAATCCACTTTCTATTTTTTCTTGCCATAATTTGACAAACTGCCTTAGGAATATCAGGGATCGCTTCCACTTCCACTTCATACTTGCTTCTCAATTTTTCTTCCAGGATGGCCGCAATTCCACTGGGGGCTTGGATTATAATTTTACGCATTCCCTTAGATAATTGGATCGGCATGGATGTGATAATTCTTTCGTTATTAAGGGCTCCAGCCAGATCAGACTATTCTATACGGCAAATGGAAGATAAATTACGGCGAATCACAATGCCAAGTCTCATTTCTTTAATCTTTCAAGTAGACCTATTATTCTGCGCAGGCTATCCTGGATCTCCTCTATTGGACTATTTTGATAATCCATTCTAATCTCGAGATCTACAAGCTTATTGGCTACAACTAATAGGCTATATATCGGATCTTCGATTTCAGTTCGCGGCATGCCAATGGCCATTTAGGTATCCTCCTCGTGCATCAGAACTATACATGATTCAATCATACAGATATCTATACTTTACCGGCGCGTACTGGATCTAGATGATTATCAGCCCGTAGACGTTCAAGGCACAACGGCTGACGATTTAGACTTGTACCTTTGATAAACAAATAATCTGAATTATACATTTAAGCTTGTCGAATCACCACCAATTAATCTTAATTTTCTGCGTGTGAAATAGAAGGTGCAGTTTCCTTCCATATTGACAATATTAGCCTGAATTTGGACTAAAGGTGGGGAAGGGATTCGAACCCTTATAGATTCGCTTACTACATTCAATTCTGCAGGCGAACGCATAGCCGCTCTGCCACCCCACCATTCATGTCTCGCCCGTTGATAACTAGGCAAGATCGTACTAGATTTCTACGATTATTTAAATTAAATCCTATTGAATGCTGAAAAACAGCAGGGTCAAATTCGAGCAGTATTCAAAATACTAGGCAATCAAAATTAAACGGATTGAAACAACGGTCTCGTTCGAAGTTAGAGATCATACGTCTATCATGTCGTTTTCAGCGGTCTTCTTCCTATGGCATTGCCAGCATAACAATTGCATATTTCCGATGTCGAAGACTGGTCCCCCTTTAGATATCGGAATGATGTGGTCTACTGTAAGCAAAGCGATAGGAAAATATTTGCCACAACCAAAATGTTTGTAATTCAAGCCTTGGAAAGCTGGGAGGCTATTGCCAGGATTACATCTAGATCCATACTTTTTTGCTAGAGTAGTCTTATAATTCTGTCGCATGGAAGGAGGTAGCTGATACCAAGAATCTCCACTTTTACCGGCAACATAGATTCTTTTTCGCACCATAGTTCGACGAGTAGAATGAATATGTTATATGCATAAATAAAATGTTTGCTCTTCTTGATTTTGTGGTTAAAATACACGCGATGTATCTATTTAACACAGTATCTGATCGACTTCATATGATTAAACGCGTCACTAAACAATATTATTCTGTTGATCCGAGAGTAAGGAGCTCAGATTAGCAGATTTTGGTTATTTGTCATATAGTATCTTATCATGTTGCGTTCTCTTTCGGGTAACAACCTATCTTGCCAGTGGTCTCTCATTCAGATACCTTCATTGTTAGCTAGTTGTATCCCCAGTTAGCTACGCCATCAACGCAACTTTCATAGTTAGTTGGATACCCAGTGGAGAGTTCAAGCGTTTGTTCTACCTTTGACGTGTTCCAATAACTAGTGATCCTTTCCTTGAACCGTCAAGAGAACAGCAGAAGAGATTTTGGTCGTGTATGTATCTGTACTATTTCAACACTGATTTGGGCAGGATTACTTGACCAAGATTTCATTGGTATCTAGGCAATGAAGAAACTATGTAACAGATTTAATTAACTGAGAAGTACCACCCAGATAGATGAATTCCACTCTGATCCAGCTTAACATGATTTGCTCAACAAAACGTTATACGTGCGCATGCGCTTAAGTAGTAAAGGACCAATAAATTCTGAAAAGACTAGGCAGCATAATCATTATATTCCAGTACTTGAGGCACTCTTTATTTGTGTACAATATAGAACCATTAAATTGGTTCGACAGAGTCAATGAAAATGAACTCGTCGTGTTCATCAATTTTATACAACCTCAAATCATCCGACTTTCGCCAATTATGGCTTTGCTCCATCCATCCATCTTCCTTTTTCCAAGATTTCATATTTTCTAACATACCTGTGAAAATATTATACTCATATCCGTGCATGTAGCATACTATTTTATCCCCATCAAAATGTCCCTTTGACAAGGAGGCTCCTCTGTGAGGACAGGAATTGCTGCAGGCAAATAATTTTCCGTTTCTCCTTCCTACAAGAATATCCTTATTGTTAATTGTGAAAATATTCATAGAATTATCCTTTATGTCATCACTATTGCAGATCTTCATCGACTCTGGAATCGTAAGGTTACCGATCGAGATACTATAAATCTATTTACTTAATTGCACTTCACCTTTTATAGGAATCATTATCGTAAGGATAATTTGGCTTCAACGTAGATTACTATCGTATAGTGTCATACCCCTAATCAGCCATACTAAGTGGTCTTAGACCTCACCTGCCTACTCAAAAAATACCTTGACAAGTATGAAGATTTTTATATCTATGTAGGCTAATAATAAATTATATTTTGTCATCAGAAATAGTTACTCCTATGAAAATTTCAGTTAAAACTAGAAATAGTTTAGTCGAACAGGCACTCCAAACTATCTCTCGAAGCGGGGAGAATGGAATATTCCAAACCGAACTTTGTAAGACCTTTTCTCTAGACAGTCGAGATGGGTCAAGGCTTGTCGGGAATCTAGAAAAGCAGGCCCTTATCTCTAGGGAAAAAATCCTTTACAACGGTAGGTGGACTTACAAGCTGATAGTGAAGAAACCTGCTATGTCTGAAATTGAAAAAAGACAAGTAGAGATAAATAGCGTTGAGGGAGCCCCGTGTTTCAGTTGTAATTATCAACATTTATGTTCGTCTGAAGATGATATGAGTCAGTATAGTCCAGCCAAGTGTACATGGATCGCAGAATGGGTAATCTCTAGTTTTAACAGGACTTTGAATCATCAGCGTCATATCGATCTATAGTGAGGGCTTAGTGTACAGGTAAGGAGCAGCCCGCACTATGGCAAGGCTTTATTTGAAACAGGATATATGATCCAATTACTATCTTATGTGCGAGTGGTGAAGCTGGAAAGAGCATTCTGACCAGATACTAATTTTTGTTTGAATATTACTAAGGGTCAGCGCTACAATGAGTTTATAAAGAACGCTGTAATTCATCCCTAAATGCCAATGGAGCTGTAACAAATCCAGACTCGATATCAGCAGTCCCTTCAACTTCCCAATTTATGTCAGAGCTCGTGAAATTCCCAATATTGATTTGGGTAAGACTTGGATCGTTACGTGGTATTTCGAACTTTGACTTGATTGTAGCCTCGCTTCCAGACAAAAGTTGTGGTCGTCCGTGGACGGGGATATCTACATAGTCGATATGTCCGTTACCTAGAGACTCACCATTAGCTAAAAGGGTATAATCGATTTTAGAGGTCGTCAAAGTCTTATCAGTAGGGTTCTCGACTTTAAAAAACACGTTGAGAGTCAGCAGGTTCGCTGTTTCCTCTTCTGGAGAGGGATTCTCAACTTCAACTTTCTCTAGGTTGATCTTTACGGCATTGATATCAGGCGGAAGAGTGAGAGTCAAAATAAGTGGTGTAAGAATTATCCCTGCGGCTATTGTTACAACAGCGCCAATGAGAATAGCTCTGCGTCTGGTAAGAAACATTCTGGCATTTATGCTAATCAAAAGCGCATTAAAATCCTTTCTAAGACAATACGAATAATAGTATTAAAGTCAATCTCAGTTTGGTAATGGCGTTTGGGGATGTCTTAGTTTTTTGGGTGCATCTAACCTGTGCATCGATCTGGGTTGGTGGATCCTTATTTTTAGGGATAGTTTTGGCACCCATGTTAGGAACGATCGCCGAATCTCCAGCAGATCGTCTTGCCCTAATGCTAAGAATTGGAAGGAGATTCAACAGAATTGCATTACCCGCATTTATAGTACTGATAATGACCGGAATTTACAATTCTCGCGCTTTTCTTTTGCAGCCAGTTGCTCTAATGGATTCAGAGTATGGCATTATTTTGCTTATCAAGATAGTTTTCGTTATTGTTACGCTCATAATCTATATTATCCACATAAGGTATATAGACATCGAAACAGAAAAAAGGATTTTGAGTGGTGACTCCAATTCTTATCTTCAACCTGCAAGATCCAGAATTATTCTTCTAGGAAGGTTGATTGTGGGATTATCATTGATAATCTTGTTCCTTGGGGCATTACTAAACAATAGCGGCGCCCTATCATTGTGACGAATGGTTTTTTCATTGGATCAATTTAGCTGCTCAGACTAGATATCTCCTAAAAGTAACAAATAGACGTCTTTTACCATTAGGAATCATTTGGATATTCTTGAGGAACAAGTGCGATTAGCACGTTCCCCTATAAAGCCCCCCATTATCGGAGTTACCATAGTGAAACGATTAATAAGGTTTTCATGCATTTCCTGACTCTTTAAGGCGAGAGCGAAAGGCTAATAATGATATACACTTTTATAGTAATATGACATATAAAAATTTTGAGTAATTTGACGAGTTTAAATATTTTCCTGGAGATGTCTGATGACATCAAAGGCGTCACACACGCTGATGGTTTTGACGATGATCTCCCTTATGATTTGGTCTCTCGGCCTTACTACGTAGACTCTTTTGTCTTTAGCCTAGACCGATCTGCTTCAAGTGATTTCGATTCTGAATAGTAGATTCAAATAGAATGGATATACTAGTTCTGCCAAATAGATTGATATTGAACTAACACAAGCCCTACTAACTTTTTGGTGTAATATCCGAAATAATTTGTTCAATCTTATGCCGCAAAGCCTCCTTGACTTGACTATTATCAATCATGTTTAGCGGTTCCTTACAAGTACTACATTTGAAGAACTGTTCTACTGCAAGATCGAATTTGACATGTGAACAATCATTGTTCCCACAATGGTAGAATTCAGAGGATTCTTCGTATTCAAGTCGCTTTTGTAACCGATCAAGGATTTTTTTCTTTTGATTATCGATAAAATTATCTACTTGATCCCTTTTCGCTCTCCATCTATATACGAACCATCCTTTCTTCTCGTCCTTTACACGAATGCCCGTGATCAATGCTTTCCCAAACATGTCATAAAGTACTTTTCGAATGATATTAATTCTAAGCCCTGTTAACCCTGCGATTTCCTCATCAGTTGCATCTTCTGAATGCAAGAGGGCACGTGCAACCTTTAGATATTCCTCACCTCCAATGAGTGCGGCAATCTTTACAAAAGAATCTTCACTATTGTCCTGATGCATTTGTTCTATATCATCAATTTTTAGATATATAGTTACCTACAGATGAATGAAAGTGAATACTTAATATCAAAGTTCAAAATAATTTGAGTTGGGGAGGGTACAAAAGTTCAAATTATTTCTTCCCAAACATTCATCCGATTTGTTTGAGATAAACGAATTTTACCATATCCCACCTGATCGAATTCTTACTAAACTCGAAATAATCCGCTGGTACCATTATGAGGGACTGGTTCCAGGGCCAAACTAAAGAGACCACTGGTGAAAGCCTCTACTATATCTCTTCTGATTGTTATATCGACTTTCTCCCCTTCCTCGGTACCGAGAGTTGCTCATCTCATTGTTATACTTCCTTCGACCATACTGATTTTCTTGCCTATCTCGATAACCGTTAGAAGGCCTGTACGACCTACCCCTCGAATAAGAGGGGCGATGAGTCCTACCTTCGTACACAGGGACTTCTATCCCTAGTTCAAAATTCAACTTGCGGATGGGCTGGTCTGTTCGATTGATAATTCTCTGAAAGTCTTCTAATCTTTCCACAGAAACTAAGGAGACAGCCTTGCCAGTGCCCCCTGCTCGAGCTGTTCTACCGATGCGATGGAAATAAATCAATGGATCTTCAGGGACATCATAATTTACCACATGACTAACTGCAGGGATGTCGATACCTCGAGCTGCTATGTCCGTAGCGACAAGTATATCTTCCTTTGCCGCCTTGAATCTATACATTGCCACTTCTCGCTGCTTTTGTGACAAATCTCCATGTATAGAGATGGCCTTAAAGCCTGCATATTTCAGATCATTAGCCAATCTATGGGTTCGTTGTTTTGTAGCAGCAAATACGATCATCTGTTTTTTACTTTCATTTTTGATCAACTCACAAAGATGCTTAAATTTCTGCCGTTCCTGAGTAACCAGATATGACTGATCGATTGTATCGAGGCTGATTTCTTCTTCGTTAAGTAGAACTTGTTTGGGATTGGTCATATATTCTTCCGCAAGGCGAAGGATTTCAGGAGGCATTGTGGCAGAGAAGAGACAGGTCTGATGCTTTTCGCTTGTATAGAAAAGAATGAACCTGATATCATCAATAAAACCCATATCTAGCATTCTATCGGCCTCGTCAAGTACGACGTGACTTACCTTGTCCAGCTCAATGGTCCCTCTTTTCAAATGGTCAATGAGTCTGCCAGGAGTAGCAACGACCACCTGAGCTCCTCTCTCCAATCGTGATTGCTGCTGACCGATGCTTACTCCTCCAAAAACGGATACCACACGAATTGAAATATACTTTGAATATTTTGTAATCTCATGGGTTACTTGAACTGCGAGTTCCCGCGTGGGTACCAGTATCAAAAATTGTACCGGACCGTTACTTTTCAGACGTGATAACACTGGCAGACAGAAAGCTGCCGTTTTACCCGTTCCAGTATGTGCCTGACCAATTACATCATGCCCTTGCAAAATAAATGGTATTGATGCTTCTTGAATAGGAAATGGCCTGGCGAAGCCTATTTCTTCCAATGCCCTAGTTAAAGGTGGGCTTACTCCTAATTCTTCAAATGTAGCTTTCAATCTTTTTTTCACTAATCTTTTTCTGCACAAATGCACGGAAGAAATGATAAGTAGTATTCCAATACTTGACAGATCTGCCGCTGCCTTTGACGAAAGATATTAGAAAGCACGGAAATATAAGGGATACGGAAGCTAATCCGATGTGAATCAAGGATACCTATATAATTTGTTCAACTAAGTATTGGAGCATAATACAAGTTTTTTTATATTCAAACCCACCAATACTTATCCATGCTAAGCGAAACTCCCAGAAACGAGTACCAAGATAAGAAACTTCGCGGATCCGGAGGATATGTTCTAGCTAAAATAACGGATGAAGAACAGAGAAAGGGTAACCTAGGAGGCCCTGAGCTTTTCCTAGCAGGTGTGGGAAGACTAGATGAAAATAGGCTCTTGAAACATTATTGTAACAAATGTGAAGTGCAATTTGATGGTCCACCGTCTATTGTCTATGATAACCCAAACGAGGATCTAGGGGAAGGAGTGATCTTAGAAGAGAAAGGTGAATACAAATGCAAGAAATGCAAGAACACGATTGCACAGTACCGCAAGTTTCGATCTCCCCAGAATGAAAAGGCAGTTCAAGGCGATACATCGTCTATCATTCACCAGGGAGTAAGTCAACAAATTTCCTCGACAAAGCCGGAGGAAACTTCGGGAGCGTCTGCAGCTGGCTCAAAGCATGAAATACATAATGCCTTAGTTGACGGTGAATTTCTCCCAATTCGCTCACTAATCGAAATGCCAGCTTATGACTCAGAAGCAATGCTAATTGGAAATATAAAGGAAATCGGGCTTCGAAGGCTAAAGAATGGAACAGTCGATGTAAGCATCATAGTCAGTAATCAATTAAGGGATAAAGACACCAAATCTTCTGAAATCCTATGGTCAAAGATATCTAAGATTGGTGACATTGTGCTAATTAACGAGAATCGCTCCAATGTTGAGTCCGACTCGCGTAATGGTTCTACTGCGGTCGAGAAGTGTAAGGCATGCGGCTACACAAATGAAGGCGGCTCAAAGTATTGTGAAGAGTGCGGATCGAAATTGTGAGGCTACATGTTTCTAATCGAAGGGATTATGGAAGAGATCACTTCTTACAGTTCACCAATTGCAATAGATCTTACTGAGGTTCAATTGTAGCTGGGGGCTTGCTCGACACGGCGTAAGTCACCCAAGTTACTCCTTCTACCTCATTGCCTATTCGATTGCTAATTTTTCCGATAACATCATGAGGTAATCGCACCCAATCAGCCGTCATTGCATCAACAGAATCGACAACCCTTATTATTGCAATGTGTCCATAGAGCCTTCCGTCACCAATTACACCTACCGCCTTATCATCGCCTACCGCCACATACGCTTGCCAGACTTTATCGTACCAGCCTTCGGCCATCAATTCATCTTCTACTATCTTGCTAGATTCTCTGGCTATACGAATTTTCTCATGATTCACCTCGCCTATAATTCTGACAGCTAAGCCAGGTCCAGGAAAAGGATGCCTCTTCAATAATTCCGCAGGGACACCAAGAGCCGCTGCAAGCCTCTTCACTTCATCCTTATAGAGTGTACTCAGTGGTTCAATAACCTTTAGATTAAGCCACTTAGGCAATCCCTTCACGTTGTGATGACTTTTGATAACGGATGCTGGGCCGTGAGACACCCCACTTTCAATGATATCAGGGTAAAGAGTTCCTTGCGCCAGCCATTGAAAAGGACCGTGTTCAGATGCGACATCACTAAAAACTCGAGCAAATTCGTCGCCTATTATCATCCTTTTTTCCTCAGGATCTGTGATTCCGCTTAATCTTGTGATGAATCGCTCTGATGCATTGACTACTATTAGCGGTATATTTAGAACTCGTTCAAAGGTTTGAACCACTAACTCCTCTTCTCCAACTCTTAGCAAACCATGATTGACAAATATACACCGAAGGTTGTTTCCGACCGCTCTATGTAATAAAACCGCTACAGTGGTCGAATCAATTCCTCCGCTAACGGCGCATAATACTCTATTATTCCCTACGCTTTTCCGGATCTCTGAAATAATTCTTTCTAAGTAATCTTTCATGTTCCAGGTAGCCGCTGCCCCGCTTATTTGAAATGAAAAATTCTTGAGAATCTCTGTCCCCCTTTCCGTGTGCACCACCTCAGGGTGGAACTGTATTCCAAATAGCTTCTTGTTTCTATTAACGATCGCCGCTGACGAAGAGCTATCGGTATGAGCCAGAACGTCGAAATCATTTGGGATTAATTCAGCGGTGTCGCTATGGCTCATCCAACATCTTATGTTACCATCTATGTTACTAAAAAGGTCGTCATGGTCATCAATTACAAGGTTCGAACTACCGTACTCACGGACAGTAGATTTTCTTATCCTTCCCCCAAATCTGTCAACAATTAATTGATGTCCATAACAAATTCCCAAGATAGGTATTCCTAGGTCAAAAATACCGTAGTCGGGCCTAGGAGACCCTTCAACATATATACTAGCCGGACCGCCCGAGAAAATTATTCCCTTAGGTTTTATTTCCCCAAGCACCTTCGCAGGAGTATCATGAGGCAACAACTCGCAGTATACATTTGCTTCCCTTAACCTCCTGCAAATTAAATGGCTATACTGCGAGCCGAAATCGAGGACTACTATTCTATCCATGATTCATCGTGAGCCTTTTTCAATCATACGACTAAAAACCCAAGCGCATGTATTGAATATTTCATTGAGTCGTTCCTTCTCCCTGTAATTGTTGATCCTTATCTTACATATCATATTGCTTTCATTTTCTTCCACAATATACGTTAAAGATTCTGACTCTTTAATCTGCAAATTACGAGCCTTTTCTTCATCTTTAACCTTCATACCATCGAGAATTCTTCCCAAGAAAAAGGATCGGAACGGGGCAGTGTTGGTACTTAGAAAGATATTCTCAGCAGGAACGATATCTACAAAATGAGTAGTAAACTCAGCATTAGCAAGAAGGAGATTATCTCGCGCTCTATGAAGTTCTTTAGTTTCTTTAATTTGAGATCTTGATGGATCGGAAGCTGTTGGACTAGATTCGTTCACTCTATGTACTATGTCAGTTGCAGCAGTTTGAATATTAGGGTCTCCGATATTTGAGGCTATAGTTTGCTTTGATTCAGGATGGCTTGAGATGCCATGGGGCTCAGATGGGGAAAATTGATTTGTCGGATTCGATTGGAGCGCATAAGTATCCTTCAAACTAGATGCTGCCTTGAAACTTCCTAACTTAAGCATGCTATCGACGAGGGACAGAGTCGCGCGTAAGTTTTCAATCTCCTCATGCTTGTCAGAAATCAGCTTGACAAGCCATTCACGGATCTCAGCAGCTCGCTTGATTTCATCGTCAGAATAGCTAGATGACAATTCAATTTGAATTGACATGAAAGATATAATAGTTTTTCAGAGGTCAAGTATCAATTCTTAGCTCCTACCTCTGGATGGGTGAACCAAACCCACCAGCGTTAAACCGAGCTTATAACCTAAGTTAAGGCTCCGCTAGTGAGATTGCTTCGAAGTATCATCGGAGCTATTCTTTCATATGTTATGTAGAAGTCGGTTTAAGATAAGCAAATCCTTTAATGGGATTTATCGAGGTATCAAATAGCTCTGATCGTGTTCTAACTGCCAACATAGCTAGTAACCTTTTTGCTACTTTCATCTTTGCCTTTTTTAATTCTAAATCCTGTACCGTACTCTTTGAATAATATTTCCCGATCTCGTTTCCTAAATCCATACCAACAAGGATTATTTGACTCGCCCCCAATTCCTCAGCAAGAAATACAGATCGATCACCATCGGTGAATCCACCGAAGTTGTACACATTATTTACAGGCATTACCTGAGTAGAGCCTATGACGTGTCTAAGTTTGGGCACTAATTTAGTCATGAGTGAAATGTTATCTCCGTGAGCGTGGACTACCATTATTGCTCCTAGCATGTCAGCTTTCTTGAGAAATAATTGATTCCCGTCCAAGTCTGTCACAACAACGTCCGGTTTGATCCTGTGTTCTAAAACTGCTTGAACTGCTCCATTAGCCACAATTTTCGTGAAATTTCGGTTTCTCTTGATATATGGGATGCTAGCTTCGAGATTGGTCCCTGCTCCTATTACCATGACCTTTTTTCCGTGAATTTTCTTTCTTAGCAACTTGAGATCTAATGCCTTTCTACGGGTCATATAAGATAGAACTTTTGCAGCTTCTTGGTCCTTCTCGGTGCTATAGCCAAATTGTTCCCTGATTTCCTGATAATAAGGAAACCATTCGATAAACTCCACGGTTAACGTTGTAAAGAAGTTACTAATAGGTTATTTGTTCGTGTGACGAACATAGATACTCTCGCCACAAACATCGGTTTATGACAACCGAATAATTTGTTCCCCTGTAACAATTATAACTTTCTAATACGAAATATCTCTTATAACTTTGACAATTGAAAAAATGACACCAACACCTAGCTTTCCGGGCGATCAGATTGCGTTTATAGAAGAGTTTGAGAGCGGCAAGAACACGTACGTCGACGATGGTAGTATTCGATCCAGCACGGTTGGACGCAAAGTGTACGATTTTAAGAGACGTATAGTAAGGATTGAGCAAAAAAATACTCCGAAGTTGCCAAAAATAGGAGATATTATTGTTGGATATATTGATATGCTCTTCGGTAGCATGATATCGGTAAGAATTTTATATATTAATGATGTAAAATCCGTCTTGGGATTTTCTGCCATTTCAACCACCAAGGGCATTTCTCTTTCAGGTGCACAAGGAGGATGGTCGAGGGAAAGAGGAGATCGTAGGTCAAGAATCACATTTAGGGTAGGAGACATTATAAGAGGAAGAGTAGTAAGCCTTCTCAATTCGAATATTCACATCACTATCGCAGAGAAGGATTTTGGTGTAGTCTATACATTGTGCCACAATTGTGGAGGAAACACAGTGAGAGTGAACAATGCAGTGAAATGTGTAGAATGCGGGACCTATGAAGAGAGAAAATTGACGTCAGACTATGGAAAAGAGACTTTTAGTATAATTCACAACGGCAAGACGTTAAATGGTGGTAAATAAGGTCGCTTTTCAAGGTGAGAGAGGCGCATATAGTGAGCTTGCTGTCATTCATTTCTTCCCAAACTCTACGCCCATTCCGGTGCAATCATTTCAAGAAGTAATCGAGACGCTGTTATCAGGTCTGTGCAACTACGCGGTAGTACCTATCGAAAACTCAATTGAGGGAAGTGTAAATGAAGTATATGATTTACTATTGCAATCGAACTTGTACATTGTGGGAGAGACTTATCAAAGAATACACCATTGTCTTATTGCGATAAAAGGAAACGATCTGGGTTCATTAAGGGAAATTTATTCGCACCCCCAGGCTCTGGCGCAATGTAGGCATTACATAAAAGAGAAGAAACTTCTCCCTATGCCAGTATATGACACCGCGGGCGCAGTGAAGATGATCAAGGAAGGTCAAAATAAAAGAGCAGCGGCAATCGCAAGCAAGCGTGCCGCCGAAATCTATGGAATGGAGATTTTGGACATTGGAATAGAAGATAGGAAAAGCAATTTTACAAGATTTTATGTACTATCAAGAGAGCCTGCAAATACGAAGCCATCAGGGAATGATGGAACATCCATCATTTTCTCTGTCAAACATGCACCAGGATCGTTAGTGAAGATCTTGTCTGAATTCGCAAGAAGAGAGATCAACCTTACTAAGATCGAATCACGTCCAACCAAAGAAACCCCTTGGGAGTACAATTTCTTTACCGACTTTGAGGGACATGTTCTTGACTCAAAAGTTAGAGATGTTTTGAAAGTCATAGAACCAAAGACAGCCTTCGTTAAGATTCTCGGCTCGTATAAGAAGGGAACGACTGATAGGTAACATTAAGTATTTCAGTGAAGTTTCGCTCGCAAACCAAGACCCAGTACTATGATTCCAGTTACTATAAGCATAAGCTGTCCGCCTAAAGCTATCTGACTGCCTTTTGTGAAGGCATTGCCAGCTATGCTCAAATCAGAACTTCCCAAGTTCTCTATGGATATTAAGTACTGTCCGTCCGTCTGAGCTGTAAAGTTATACTGAAAGTTAGCAGTGTTGTTTACCGACCTAATTACCTCGTTTTCAGGATCCACAATTTCAATGCTTGAATTAGATCCTGTGACAGATAACAATACAGAATTACCCACATTCATGTTAGGAGTTAGTGTGTCACTCTCACCTGCTTCAACTGTTCCATTCAGAGATACCGGAATCGGAGTTAGTGTATAAAGTGCTGATGCCGAGCCGATGACAATAAAAGAAACTCCTGCGCCAAGCAAGATATAGAAGATCCTCGACTTCGACGCGAACGAACCTCTCATGTATCAAGTGGAGTGAAGAGGAGCTATAAATACATCATTCTGAATCCTTGCAACATTGTTGTTGTTCCAACCCGGATGCGTTGCTATCAAGATGCGGTGGAGGGCAACTTCAAAGAAAGGGATACATCATGTTTTATAAGTTCAATCCCATGTTAGAATGGCTTCATTTAGTTCGACAAATACCCTAACCTATAATAATGGAAAATGGCCCTCATACAGAGTGCTACTATAGATTAGTAACAATCTAAGAGTAGAGATAGCCACAGCTATTGGTTTACTTCACTGATAAATGGGCTGACTAATGAGCGCTGTTCAGTTAACGATAGAGCTATATAAGCTATAATGTCACCTAGACCAATTAAGATAAGTCCCCTGACACATTCCTAGTGAGATAATTCCTCATATTCAGATTGAAATGTTTGGTTCTGAAGTACTGTCCTAGCCTT